>Ga0307942_1000838_pt1 | contig 23136 bp, 22 predicted proteins | sample OrgLakmetagen175_FD_201846 | JGI IMG/M metagenome (GOLD analysis project Ga0307942, IMG submission 201846) | Saline water microbial communities from Organic Lake, Antarctica - #175 | ecosystem: Environmental > Aquatic > Non-marine Saline and Alkaline > Saline | place: Antarctica: Organic Lake... | reverse complement strand
CCCTCTCAGATGAATGACAAAAAAAGGTTTATGCACAAACACACACACACACACACACGCACACACACACACACCTGCATGGTGTAATTCTTAGACAGTGCCAGCCGCCCCTCTCAGATGAATGACAAAAAAAGGTTTATGCACAAACACACACATACACACACACGCACACACACACACACCTGCATGGTGTAATTCTTAGACAGTGCTAGCCGCCCCTCTCGGATGAATGACTAAAAGAGTGTATGCACAAACACACACACACACACGCACACACATATACACACACACACACCTGCATGGTGTAATTCTTAGACAGCGCCAGCCGCCCCTCTCGGATGAATGATAGGTCCACCGTGTCGAACAGAATGGGCACAGTATGGGGGCACATGCGACGCAGGACGGGAAACCACGAAGCAAACACAGGCTTGCGGGAGATGCCGATGGCATCGTATGGGCAGCCCCTGAGAGAGTGTGTGTGCGTGTGTGTGTGTGTGTGTGTGTGCGTGTGTGTGTGTCTGTGTGTGTGTTCGCATGTTTGCATGCATCTGTCATTGTGAATGTGCATTGTGTGTGTAGGTGTGTGATTTCACCTGTGAGGCTGGGTCAGGACCGTCTGTACTGTAAGTGCCCTGCCTAGGTAGAGCCTCACACTGACAAAAGCTGCGTGGTAGATTTACTGTAAGTGCCCAGCCTAGCTAGAGCCTTACACTGACAAAAGCTGTGTGGTAGGCTGCAAAAGGCTGTACGACCCCCCTTCTTGTGCACTCCGCTTCGTTCCTCAATTTCAAGACTGACAAGTCGGGAGCTGCCTCCTCTCCTCTTGCCCTGTTGAGAGCTGTTTCCCCCTCATTGCTCCCCACATTGCGCCAAACGCCCAGGCAGCAGTGCCAGAACATCCTGGCATCCGGGCACAAGTGCCAGAACATTCCCAGTGCCAGTTTCAGAACATTCCCAGCACCAGTGCCAGAACATTCCCAGTGCCAGTGCCAGAGCATCCCCAGCACCAGTGCCAGAACATTCCCAGCGCCAGTGCCAGAGCATTCCCAGTGCCAGTGCCAGAACATTCCCAGTGCCAGTGACAGAGCATTCCCAGTGCCAGTGCCAGGACATTCCCAGTGCCAGTGCCAGAGCATTCCCAGCACCAGTGCCAGAGCATTCCCAGCACCAGTGCCAAAACATTCATAAGACATAATATTATGCCTCGCACCCTACTAATGAGTCATTAGCAAGCCAGCCCTGCTCAGCCAAATGCTCACACAATTTAAGCCAAACACTCTTTCACAAGTACTCATGACACAACCACCCAGTTATCCCCCTCTCCTTCCCTTACCTGTCAAGAAGGCCGGCCCTGCTCAGCAAAATACTGCACAGACACCTCACCCTAACACCCTCTTCCTGCTTGGCTTGCTCAACAACTGAAACTTGCCTGAAGGAGTATGTGCTGCTGCTGATTTTGGCCTCAGTGATGCTGCTCCAGGAAAAAAAGGTGGGCGGAGATGAACACTAACACTGACACTGCCCATCTACCAACTTCTCTCCCTCCCCTTCTTTTGGTCACCTGTTCAGCAATCCAGTCACGTTCACCGCAAACTTCACACCATGCATGCATGCATGCACGCAAGCAGCGTGTACTGCATACGCCGAAACATGTTGGGGTGGAAGGTGATGCCTCTCACCTGTTTAACAAGCCAGCCCTGTCCAGCACAATTTTTACACCATGCATGCGCGCAAGCAGCGCGTACTGCATGTACCGAAACATGTTGGGGTGGAAGGTGATGTGGAAGCCAGCAGAGAGGAGGACATGCCAGAGGTGGTACATCCTGACAGATCCTGAGTCCCCATCAGGCTCAGGAATCATGTCATCCACCTGTGTGCGTGTGTGTGTGTGTTTGTGTGTGTGTGTGTGTGTTTGTGTGCGTGTGTGTTAAATGTCATCCACCTGTGTGTGTGAATTGTCATCCATCTGTGTGTGTGTTTGTGTGCGTGTGTGTGCAATGTCATCCACCTGTGTGTGTGTGTGTTTGTGTGCGTGTGTGTTAAATGTCATCCACCTGTGTGTATGAATTGTCATCCACCTGTGTATGTGTTTGTGTGCGTGTGTGTGAAATGTCATCCACCTGTGTGTGTGTGTTTGTGTGCGTGTGTGTGTGTGCGTGTGTGTGTGAAATGTCATCCACTTGTGTGTGCAAAAAGTGCTGCCAGAGAGCGACTCTTGCTCCAAAGACATATAAAGAAACGATTAGGTAAAGGGTACAAGCTCTAGCATGAAGGTTGTAATAACCAAACAAACAGGAATTGTGGGCTGGACCACAATATTTGGAAGGTGACGGCTCAGACACCCACACCCATACCTACACACCCCCACACACCTACACACACACACACACGCACACGTGCACACACACACACACGCACACACACACGCGCACACACGCGCGCATACACACACATACAGGGAGAGAGAGAGAGAGAGAGAGAGAGAGAGAGAGAGAGAGAGAGAGAGAGAGAGAAAGAGAGAGAGAGAGAGAGAGAGAGAGAGAAAGAGAGAGAGAGAGAGACTTTGCTTCCCTAGCGATGAATGGCAACAAGACGTGGTTGGAAGGACACAGCATGCAGACAGCACTAAGAGAAGCCTTGTCCACACGTTACAGCAATTGTATCATACATGATTATGTATATAAGGTTTAAATAAGGTATGAAATTCACTATGAACATGAGAATATGAATATGAGTGGCAGTAAAAAGTGTCCTTTTATAGGTAGCGCGAAGAAGCGCCTGCTTGCCGCGTAAAGCAGCAAAACAGTATCAGTTATTTTACCACGTATAGTCGCAGAGAGCCTTATAAAATAAGGTTCCCAACACACAAAAAGGGCTTATGTGAACACACTGGATGCGTCAGGCTCACCCATAGGATGCGGTGCTTGTAGCGTTGCGTGGCAGCAAGATCAAAGGGTTCAGAGGGGAGGCCATGCTGCGCGTCTAGCTGGGCGCGCCACTTGGTGTAAAAGATGTTCTTGTTGGTGGTCATAAGGGACTGCTTCTCCGCTGTGTGCAAATAAGTGGTGGGTGTGTGCGTATTTGTATTTTGTGGTGAGCACGTAGCTGGGTGCCCTATCTGGTGTTAAAAAAGCTTTAGTTGGTGGCCGTAAGGGACTGCTTCTTCGCTGTGTGCAAATTGGTGATGTGTGTTTATGAGATTAACACGTAGCTGGGAGCGCCACTTGGTGTGGGGAGTGTTTTTATTAGTGGCCATGGTCCTGCTGCTCTGCTGCGTGCATGTACGTGTGTGTGATTGTGTGTATTTGTGTGTATGTGTACGTGTTTTTGCATCTCAGGATGTTGCCATTTTATATCATTCTATATTCAAGAAGGCATACGGAATTACCTAATATGTATATGATTAAACATGGAATATAGGGACATAGGACATGTAGGCTTTCTGGAGCACGTACTTTTAGATGAATATTACTATGGAATTAAGTAAAACAGCATATCAGGATCGTCAGTGCAAAAAAAAAGCCTTCTTGATGTCCACATGATGACACTGGGCTACCAAACGACAGCGTGACTTAATAAGGACGTACGTACTCCTAAATACACGAAAGGCAGGAGGAGCCACCTGAATTGTCGGTGCCTAAAGTGGAGCCTTCTTGATGGTACACAATGGCAAAGGGCTGCACGTACACTTGGAAGCCACGGGCACGAACGGCCATTGCCAAATCAGTGTCCTCGTAGTAACCCTGCGTGCAGCACGGTGTCGAAACATTGTGCCCGTTGTATACAACATTGCACTAATACCACAGCCAAACCCAGCATCCTCGTAGCATCCCTGGGGCTGTGAAACTAGTATTCCCCTTCTAAAAAATCACACTGCACTCGCAACAAAGCCAAATCAGTGTCCTCGTAGAATCCTGCGTGCAGCAGGGTTGTGGAACTTGTGAAACAGATCAGTGAAACTTGTACAGAACAGATCAGTGAAACCTGTACCAAACAGAACAGTGAAACTTGTCAAACAACCACAGGCTAATCGCAACACACGCCAAAACAATAGGGTGGCCTAACTCTAATAACCACAGGCTACTTGCGACACACACACCAAAAAGTTTAGGTGGCTTCACTCAAACAACCACAGGCTAGTCTCAACACACGCCAAAACGATAGGGTGGCCTGACTCTAATAACTACAGGCTACTTGCAACGCACACACACACACACACCAAAAAGCTTAGTGGCTTCACTCAAACAACCACAGGCTAGTCGCAACACACACCAAAAGCAAACAGGGGGGCTCAGGTACCCGGCAGCCGCACATAGCACAGTGTCCAGGCAAAAGCACGTTGGGCAATTTCAAGCAGCAAATCATGGCGCGCACAGCAGACAAGCAGCCTCTTCATTATGCACTGTACTATGACAACCCCAGACAGAAAGCAGCAAAAAACCTGACCGCACGCAATGTCCAGGCAAAAGCACGTTGGGCAATTTCAAGCAGCAAATCATGGTGCGCACAGCAGACGAGCAGCCTTTTCATCATGCACTGTACTATGACAACCTCGGACAGAAAGCAGCACGCAATGTCCAGGCAAAAGCACGTTGGGCAATTTCAAGCAGCAAATCATGGCGCGCACAGCAGACGAGCAGCCTTTTCATTATGCACTGTACTATGACAACCCCAGACAGAAAGCACCAAAAAACCTGGCTGTACGCAATGTCCAGGCAAAGGTACGTTGGGCAACATCAAGCAGTGAATCATTGCGCGCACAGCAGACGAGCAGCCTTTTCATCACGCACTGTACTATAACAACCCCAGACAGAAAGCACCACAAAACCTAACCGCACGCAATGTCCAGGCAAAAGCACGTTGGGCAACATCAAGCAGTGAATCATTGCGCGCACAGCAGACGAGCAGCCTTTTTTTACGCACTGTACAATGACAACCCCGGACAGAAAGCACCAAACATACCCGGCCGTACGCAAGGTCAAAGCCCGATATGTTGAGGAACAGCGAGCGACGTATCAGCACACACGCAGCAGACACATAGTCGACACGCCGCAGGTACGTGGTGTTCTCGTTTGGCGGATAGAAGCGGCCAAAGTTGGCTGCCCTGGCATCCCTGCATGTGTAATTGGAAGGGGGGAATTTGATCACACCCAGACGACAAATGCATCCTTAGTTATAACAGAACCTGGTTGGCTGTATTGGCATGCCTGCACCTTTTGCACTGCAGCGTCTGTTTGTTTAAACATGTGCCTTGGCGAGTGAAATTGGTCTGGACATGGTGTTAGTTGCACTGGACAATGTCACGCTCACGCGCAGAGAAGTCTAGTCCACTTGATCATGACTAACATGGCAGTAACGTGTGCGCAACTGCTCAAGCCAATCCTTTCTAATTCTCTAATTCAGGAGTTCAAACAATGCGTTACACTTGTGGGACATGTGTGTGTGCACCTGGGTTCTGTAATACACACAGGAAAGTGTGTGTGTGATGACCTGCGTGTCTGCCTCATACACAGCATACAGGCACACACACATACAAAAGCAGACGTACAGAAAGTGTGTGTGATGACCTGAGTGTCTGCCTCATACACACACAGCATACAGGCACACACACACGCATACAAACACAGACGTACACTCACACACACCTGTACACGATGCCCCCGCCTCAGTGACGCCCCCCGCCTCAGTGACAAGGTTGCCTGTGTGTCTGCCTCACACACACACACACACACACCTGTACACGATGCCCCCCGCCTCTGTGACAAGGTTGCCGCTGCCCATGAACAGCGGGCCTACCAGGCCAGCGTCTGCCCTCATCTCAAACGTGCGCAGCATAGCCGCCAGCCAGCCATGCACCACAAACGCATCAGTGTTGAGGATGACCACAAACGTGCCCACCGCGTTGTGCAGGCCGTAATTCACAGCCGCCCCGTAGCCCTTGCTGCTGAACGTGCGCAGCATGAGAGTCCTGCAGGCACTCAAGCATGTTAAACATTTGCGTAGTGTGTGTGTGTGTGTGTGTGTGTGTGTGTGTGTGTGTGTGTGTGTGTGTGTGTGCCTGAGGCCTGAGGCTGTATGTACTTTGTGTACTTCACAGCTGCCTCATAGCCCTTGCAGCTGGCTGTTAACAGTATGAGAGTCCTGCAGGCAAGCATGCATGTTAAACAGCTGTATTTTCCCCTGAAGCTGTATGCACGCCATAGGTCTCAGCCACCCCGTAGCCCTTATGCTCTTTACATTTCAGCCCTTGCTGCAGGCTAAGTCGTTTGAGGACTTTTTTAAACCAACCAGATATATATATGGTGTGGCCGCTTTTGTGGCTGAGTGCCTAGCCCTTTCCCCTTGATATTTCTAATGCCTTTTTTGGTTTCAGGCTTTTCCTAAGCTTCCGCTGAGATGCCCCCAACAGGCATATATAGCGACGTAACCTCACCTTACCTTACCTTGCTGCTGGCAGTGCGCAGCAGGGGTGTCCTGCAGGCACACGAGCATACCAGCAATCATACCTAATTCTTTTAAAGCTGAATCCACCATTTTTTGGATTTGTGAAGCACTACCTAAACCACGATTAATTACAATTTTTTTATTAAGAAGTGCATATTCGCCTGAAGCTGTATGCACCCTTTCGGTCACTGCTGCCCCATCACAGGCAAAACAACAGATGACTAGGGTTGGCCATTACTGTGTATATACCCCGTATATGACCGTATATTTGGTGATTTCCCTGCCAAACATAGCGTATATACATCATACATCATACATCATATATATATATATATATATGGTTCTGGCCAACCCTGCACATACGTGCACGCAAAGCAATTGCGCGTTGCAGCTCCTGGTGAGCAAGCTTTGCAGCCTCGACTAAAAGCCATTTTAGCGCACTGTTGAGTGCACTGTGTAATGGAGCCAATCCAGTGCCTCGGATCAGACAACATCTGACCTCCAGCTGTAGGGCATCAACTAACCCAACTACGAGCCCACTAACCAATCCATGTACTCCAACTAGCAGCCCTCATGCACAGCAGCCCTCATGCACGCCAACTAGCAGCCCCACCGACCATTTCATATTTCACAGCGGCCAAAATCAGCACGAGCAAACACACACACGCACACGCACACACATACACACGCACACACAAAGGATACCCATATACCACGTCCCAAACATTTGATTGCAGAAGCAGCAGCAGCAGCAGGTACTCCAGGCCCACCAGCCTGTCCTTGGATCCATCGTACACCACAATCCATTTGAAGGCACGCACACACACACACATACACACACACAAGCACACACTCACACACGTACACACACCGTGTCCCAAAGTTGTCCTCCAACTGCCGCAGCAGGTACTCCAGGCCCACCAGCCTATCCCTGGACCCATCATCCACCACAATGAGCTCAATAGACTCCGCCTCAGCCGATGTGCGGAACACCTCCAGCAAGGCCTGCCTTGCGAGGCCGTCGTTGTTGTAGACCGGCATGATGATCGACACCTGGAGGGTGAAGCAGGTGTGTGGACGGAACTGTGAAGGATAGAGGCAGGGGGGGGGGCCGTAACCAAAGTTTGGTGTTTGGTGTTGGCGGCCCTTCGCTGTTGAGCAATGGCATGATTGTTGAAACCTGACCTGACTGATTTGTGTAAGCAAACCTTATTAACCTTATTGACACCTGACCTATAAGATTTGTAATAAGCTAATCTGTCGAAGTGCTTGAAGGAAAGACTTCCAGCAGCACAACAAGTGTAGTAGTTGCAACTAGGATTGTTTCATGCCTTCAGGCTGTTTCGAACGCATAGATGCAACAGTACTAACAAATAGATTGAAATGAACCAGCCAGTTATTACAGATATTAGCCTATAGTTCCACCCACCCAGGCGTAAACATAAATCATGCCTACATACGATCGCGGCAGAAAGAGCATGACAGACGTGCAAAGAAAATTGAGGGGCAGGCGAGCAGGTGGCGCAAGAAGCTGGTAAGGAAACGTGCTTGTTGCTCAACCGTCTGAACATGAATCGACCCGGAATTTGGCTGCACCGAACAAACCAGCAATGACGGGCCAACAAATTAGAAACCACACCATAGTATGCGCACCCAACAACCCTGAGCAGCCCAGCGACTGACAGCAGGTGTTACACCAACCATGGCCCGTAACAAAACGTGTCCTTGCAAGCGCTAAGCACACGTACACGCCACACCGTACCTGCACCCTTGTAAACTCTGTGAGCTCTGTAAGCACACGTACACGCCACACCGTACCTGCACCCTTGTAGACTCTGTGAGCTCTGTAAGCACACGTACACGCCACACCGTACCTGCACCCTTGTATACTCTGTGAACTCTGTAAGCACACGAACATGCCACACCGTACCTGCACCCTTGTAAACTCTGTGAGCTCTGTCAGCACACGTACACGCCACACCGTACCTGCACCCCCAGACCCCCTGCTTCGAGCTGCTGCTGGGCTTCGTACACAGATGTCACTCCTTTGAGCTTCTGCTGTCGCTGCTGCTGCTGTCGCTGCTGCTGCTGTCGCTGCTGCTGCTGTTGTTGCTGCAGAGTGCGTTTCTGGCCTCCGTGCGCTTGCACGCACTTCATCTTCTTAGCTGCCACCTCCTCGCTGCTGAGCAGCATCAGGTTGTCTAGAGAAAAGGGGCCCCGCTCCGACAAGATGCACACGAGGTCGGTGCAAGCGTGGGTGGGCATCATGGACTCCATCAGGGGCACTCTGTTGTGGCAGCAACCCAAGTCTGCGCACGGCACAGATGAAACACCGCATCAAAATGAGGTATCACGTCAGATCACGCAACACGTGACCTGCGCACGGCACGGGTGAAACACCAAATTGTGCATCACAAGACAAGAGGATGCCAAGGTGAAAGGACATTTTGAGAGCCACAGATGGTCAGACTCGACTGGAGATGGGATAAGCTGAAGCCATGACAATCAGTAAGATGTTGCACTTGCTGATGTGCTCAGGCATGAAGCGCGTGAGATGTTGGGGTGTGTGTGTACGTGTTTATGTGTGTAGGCATCATGGATTCCACCAAGGGCACTTGATTGTGGCAGCAGCTTAAAACAAATTAGTACATCACAGTTGTTATACCACATAACACACACACACACACAAACATTGCAGCAGTCAACTGGATTTCCAGGTAGGTACTTGCTTGCAATGGTATTTTGGGCAACAACACTAGCCAGCAGTCTAAAGGGGTGCAGTCTTAATGTGTTGGGCTGTCCAACACCCTTTATGACCACACAGTGTCTGTACATCATTTCTTGTGTACTGTAAACGGTAAATGCGCATGTGTTTGTGCAATGCACATAAAATTATTGCGCACTGTCAATATATGCATGTGCACTACACATCATCCTTGCGCACTGTCTATCTATGCGTTTGCACTACACATCATCCTTGCGCACTGCCAATGCATGTGTGTGCACTACACATCATCCTTGCACACTGTCAATATATGTGTTTGCAGTGCACATCATCCTTGCGCACTGCCAATATGTTTCATGCGTATGCACTGCACATCATCCTTGCGCACTGCCACTACATGTGTGTGCACTGCACATCATCCTTGCGCACTGCCAATGCATGTGTGTGCACTACACATCATCCTTGCGCACTGCCAATATATGCGTATGCACCGCACATCATCCTTGTGCACTGCCAATACATGTGTGTGCACTGCACATCATCCTTGCGCACTGCCAATACATGTGTGCCCTATTGTGTATGCGTACACGGATCTGGAGCTGAGCAAGGTCGTAGAGGAGATGCTGCTCGTACACACATCACAGTCGCTACCAAATGGGCATATACGACAATGATCTACACGTTTCTCTCCCTTTTTTCCCTCCCGTTTCCGATTTAAAGTGTGAACAACTGCATTGTTAAAAGCAACTCTGGTAATACAACTACACCATCATGTTTGAGGGCTGCGAAGCATCATGCAGGTCTTTCAAGTTCACCGGGAGTCAAGAAAGCCAAGTCCTGCCCCAATTAAGATCAGCAAGTCAACCTGAAATTAACGCCTGCTGGAGATGACGGTACTCAATTCCAAACAATCAAATTAAATGATTTGGGCAAGATAAGCGTTACCCTATTTGTTTATTATAGGTTTTAGCTAGGTTCTAATACGCCCCTTCTCAAAAAAGAGGAACCATTGAAAGGAACAGCACCCTTTCGATGACCGAGCGCATTTCAATCTCATCTGTGAGCCATTCTGAGCTGATTCCAGTTTCTGAACCTTGCCTTGTCTCAGGTTGAAACATACAATGCCACCCGTAGCAAATGACCAGGGTGGGCTAGAGCCACATACATAGTGCATTTACGGAATTTTTGGCAGGGAAATCGCCAAATATACGGTCACATAAGGCATATACATACAGTTTTGGCCAACCCTACGAAAGACAGTTCGATGAGCGGTCCCTCATTGCACTCATCTGAGCCAATGTGCTGATGTATTGAACCCTACCACTGAGTTGAGGCGCAATGTACGACTTGTAACAGTTATCTCATCCTTAATGCAGCAGCCATCGGAGCCACACGACGCATTGGTGGCGAGCGCTCACTTTTTATTGAGCTCATGCATGGAGTTGGCCAGAACCGTATATTTGCATCGTATATGACCGTACGTATGGTGATTTCCCTGCTACAAACACCGTATGTACATTGTAAATACCTATAGATGTATGCTTCTGGCCGACCCTACTCATGCACTGCCGCAGGGCACTGCCGCAGAGCAGCCGCCTGAGGATGAGTTCTCCTTTACAATGATTTGAGCCCATGCGCATTGATGGGCTCATTCTCACCTTCAGTTGAAGTGATGAACTAGCAGCCTACCTAGCAGTCTGGCAGCCTGGCAGCCTAGCAGTTGCACTTTTTGACTGATGGCTAAATCTGTAACCTCTGCAACCTCATCGTGGGTTGAGGTGGTGTACTGCCACACAACAATAACACACATTATTTCTTTTATTTCTGGATTGTTGACTGGCAAAGGCCAGGTACAGGCCGATCAGGCAAACAGTCTGGCTAAGGCCCCCATTTAAATCTAAATCTAAATTGAGATCAAAATTACCTTGAGTTGAGGTGATGTAGTGCCGCAGTGCAGCCGCCTGAGGAGCAGGGTGGAATGGCTCGAGCAGTGGCATGGGGCGCAGGCGCTTCTCAGGCTGCATATGTCCAAGCGTGCATGATAGTGAGTGTTAGTGCGCAAAGGTTGTGAGTTATGTGGCTATGAGCATGGACATGAGGCTGAGTATGGATGGAAAGCTCAGGGAGGCGCACATGCTGAGGGGCACATGCGCGAAGGGATTACAGAGCACATGCACCTGTAAGGCCTTTTATGCACAAGTGTGCACACTTGAATTCTAACAACCTTGCGGTGTTGTGGCTATGAGCATGGGCGTTCAGGCTGTGAGGGGCAAAAAATGCAGGGGCATAGATGAGACTGCTGTGCATTTGCACCCCCAGATTATGGTTGTATGCTGCTGTGTTAAAGCTGAGCCTCAAGTTGAAGTGAGAGATGAAAAAAGTAAGGAGAGCCTTTGAGGCTGCATTGTGTATGAATAAATAAAGTGATTCGCACGCGTCGTTATAGCCTGGAGCTGTTTTTATGGGAAAGGAATACCCATCCTGAGGTAAGAGTAAGGAAAGCGACGGTGCAGCTCTATGCTTTTAGAGACCTGGAAAGCATTTACTTCACGTTTCTGCGTTTCATTACCAAGTCAGAAAGCTTGGTGTGTGCACTGATGTTCAATTATAGAGCATCCCTTCTGACTGCCTTGCACCGGACATTTATTATTAAGTTGCACTTGGCAGTTGTATCTTGTTTCACAGCGCTCCTCATTTCCTACCTCAGCCTGCTGGGTGAATGGTGACTTCAGTGTGGTCGTGGTCAGCATGAAGCTCATGATGCCCGATATTGACAGCAGGGCCATGAACAAGTAGCCATAAGGCACCATTCTTCTGTATCCTCTTTTGTACATCAAAGTGACAAGTGCCCTGTGGCGGGGACGCAAACCCTCTGCTGACCCAGTTGCATAGAGTCACTACTTCTTCAAGCGTTTCCAAAACTCGAAATGTCCGTTAACTGCTGTTTGAAGTCTACTATCGTGCCCACTTCTGTAGGCACGCCTGTCCTAGTTCAGGACCTGTGTGTGTGTATGTGTGTGTGTGTGTGTTTGTGTGTGTGTGTTTGCGTTTGTGTGTGTGTGTTTGTGTTTGCGTTTGTGTGCTGTGTGTGTGTGTGTGTGTGTGTGTGTGTGTGTGTGTGTGTGTGTGTGTGTGTGTGTGTGTGTGTGTGTGTGTGTGTGTGTGTGTGCACGCGAGTGTGTGCCTGTATGTGTGTGTGCTTGTGTGTCTGTGTGTGTGTGTGTGTGCTTGTGTGTGTGTGTGTATGTGCGTGTGTGTGTGTGTGTGTGTGTGTGTGTGTGTGTGTGTATGTGTGCGTGATACAGTTGATGTCCAGTTAACTCCTCCCTCCGTGTTCATCTGGCTTGGGCTACATTAGTAGCGGTTCAATGTTAGGATAGGATGGTGCCCTACCTGTTGCACTGGAGCCAATAAGTCCCATTTCACATCTGAGCTTGCATGCCCCCCAACTAAAGGGCAGTTAAAACTAGGTACACCAAATGTAACAAATATTAAATCAAAACATATTAGCAGATGTCTGATGCTTTCCCTGAATCCATCCATTGTACAGGCAGCCATCCCCTGCAAAGCACTCCCTCGTGCATTTAACTTAATATCCCCCTTCAATAAATCAATTGTTTCTCCCGTCAGCACGAAAGCAGGAAGGAGAAGGGTTATCTTAGAGACACTACCCGTTCTGTCGTTCATGCATACTCTTTCCCATCCCACCCGCTCGGCAGCCAGCATATCTTCTACAGACAGCATGAGCAAAAGCACAGTCAGCACGTGTGGCGTTGAAGATCGGGCTGCTAAATTGACAGAGTGAGGCTGACCTCTATGCATACATACTATTTCAGCTGAGGCTGACCTCTTACACGTTCGTAGCAACGGGCACAGGATCCTGTATGCGCATACATGCTACTTATATTCCCTTGCAGGCTTTTAAAAACTGCCCGGGCTCCCCATTTTGCAGCGTACACGTCAGACTACAACTTAGAATCAGGTACAGGAAAGGATGGGAAAGGAAAGGCTGAAGTAAAAAACAAAGCAATGTCGGTAAATGTAATGCCAGACAGTGCTCTGTAATTAATGTTTGTCAACCATGTTGCATGGTAGGAGAGTCGTGGTGTCCCGACTGCAGAAGATGCATCCCGGTTATTCTGCAGGCAGTACGCGAAGGAGGGGCCAGCCTTTTGCTCGTGCAGGTGAGGGAGCATTTGGATTTGTTCACTGGTTCAACAACTCCGTGTTGCATTCTCTAGTTTTTTAGTAAATGAGCAACATCTGCTGCGACCACACAACCACCCTCAACTTCTATTTGATGTAGGTGGGGCCTAAACCTTACTGGAAATCAGCAGACCATCCTATTAAGCAAGATGCGACCTTAAACATTAAAGGGTAAGTCTGTGGTTTGAATTGCTACTGTCGTTTTACCTTTGATCAGAACCTTCAGAAGCACTGTTGACAAATATATGCGTGGAAAGTTTCCAATGAGACAACCTGAAGGGGGTGAACGCGCCCTGCACAATGAGACAACCTGAATGGGGTGCACGCGCCCTGCACGCGCCCTGTGCCTGGTGTTGACACAGCCTGGTGTTGACACACACTAATAAGCTGTAGGATGTTTTTAAATGTGACCTGGTTTAGCTTTTTGCGCAGCGTTAAGTTGAATTAGGAGCACCTACACCCGCACCATCACTGCTGTCGTTTTGATAATGTGACGCGTGTTTCCCGATGTTAGTTCAAAGGCTTGCTGGATAGAGCGCTCGCTCGCTGGGCTTCACCAACAGCAATGTTGTTTGTGTTCCTAGGTTCGAGAGGGGTTCAGTAATGTATTCTCCACGATTGTGCCCATTACTCTCATTATGGCCACCTACAGATTCACTTTCATGTGAAGCTCTGACCTATCTGCAGGGTCGGTCGTGACAAAGTCGTGGTGTATGTTAATCCTATGTCTTTAACATTACTGACACTCATGTAAGTGGATGTCCCATTGCCTTGGATTGTGTGGACACACCTTTTTACTCGCCCCCTCCCTTTACCCCTGGGTAACAGTACGACAAAAGGATAAGTCACACCTGGGTGAATCTCTATAATGTATCACACAGGGTCTCCCTTGGATGTATAACATAGTAGGCCTCTGTCTTAAATGTATGACACAGGGTTCCGACTCTCGTCTCTTACAGCCCTGATGGTAGAGAGAAAGCCAGGCTAGGGCCAGAGCTGGAGAGCTGTACATCAGTCGAAGAAGCACAGAAATTGGTGGCAGCGTTTGTTGCAGAAACCACTGTGGACCCTTGAGGCTGAATTGACGCGTGTTGAACCACCTCCTCTTTCTGTAATGAGTGTTACCTAGAGATACGAAATGATTATGATCGTACAAATCGACACATAATTACGGGGGTTCTGATTGACTCGCTCTCTTATAATTTTTTAATTGCCAATCATGTTTGTCTTCGTGCACTGCATAGCGCTGCATACATAGCATGACCGCCAAGTACGGACTTGGCGAATACATCACCCAACTGTATCATCGTATTGGCTTAGTTCATGGCTCCAAATTGTAAAGAAAAGTAGAACTACGCAGCCAAATGGTATGCTTTTGATGCATTGTGGTGCTTGAAAACTGGCAGCAAGGCTTCTGAATGCGTAAAATTCCCTAGATCTCTTCCTAGTCCCACAAGTCTTGTTCAATAGTATGAAAATAATTGACAAGAGAAACCCAAGGCGTCAGCATGAAATGCATAGTGCATTCATCAGCCAAGAAGTCTGTCAGTGAACAGTAGCACAGCATTACCACTCTAAGTTTAGTTTAGTTTAGTTTGGATTACAAAGGCATTCAACCTGGAATGGCTGCTCAACCTATGAGAACGAGGTAAACCTCAAAACAAACCAAGTAAATAAAGGGCTATAACGCAACTGGAAGATGCTAGCCTTACAGACACGAGAAGAAGTAGGCAAAAACACATCAAAGCGTAGACGTTGGTTCACCAAAGTAGACGCATACTGAAAAATAGTTACCTTTCAAAAGGTCGAAACCCACACACATTGCACACAAATAAGTTGGACAAGTTGGAAACGCAGGGACAACTAGAGTTTGAACACAAGTGTGAGACTACTGAAACTGGTCTGTACAACCGACTGGTCTGCTGGTCTGTATAACCTACTGCACTGGTACTGTATAACCTACTGAAACTGAGCATGGGTTAACTGCTGCTACTGCTGAATCGTGGTGCCACCATCTCCTCACATACTGTGTCGACCGAGGTCTGGTAGATGGGGCACCTGTAGGAAAAGAATTAAGAGCAAAAAATTGAACTCAGTGTCAAAACTTTGAACATGTTGGTGGCGTCTAGTGTTCAAGTGCAGGGCAGCAGCTGGAAATGTAGTGTTGATATAGTGCTATAGATGCTGTTCCTCTGTGAGGCTAGGTGCTGATGTGTGCAAGTGCTGTTTCCATGGTTTCCATCCATCCCCATTCCCGCTGCAAACTCAAACGTCCTGGGGCCCGCTGTATGCTGTAATGCTGTATGCTGTATGCTGTTTCTGTAAGGGTTTCTGTCCCCCCCTCGTCGATGCTGTGCAAGGCGAGCGGTCATATGCGAGTTAGCGCTGTTTGCATGGTTTCCAATGATCAGACTTTCCTTAACTAATTACCAAACATGCTGCAACGTTTGATAGATTTTGCGGGATCAGCAGTCCGTGTTCCTTTCTGCCCTCGCTGCCTTTGTGCGCCTTGTCTTGTTTCCCTGTTGTGGCAATGGTGGTGGTCTTGCAAGGAGCGTGGTGATCCTGTTCCAAAGCTTGTTTCTGTGGTCTTCTATTATTACCAGTTGAAGAAACAAAATGCTAGGGGGTACAGCCCACGTTTGTTTTAACCTTGCTCCTATTGTTTGCTTCTCTATCTATCTTTTTACAGACGATGACCCCCCCTCTTTGATTTAATGCGGTCAGCTGGTCCTGGCAGACGCTTGATTGTTGGACCCAGGACACGAAGTGTCTAGGGCCTATGGTTTGCTAGAGAAACTGAGAGCCTTATAGCTTAGAAAAGATTACCCTCTCCAAAGCTTTTAACAGCCAAATCGAGTGAGAAGTTCATGCTGAGAAGGATGGTGCTTTCCGATTGGCGTACGACGCCCTGGTGGAGACTGGCACCATTTTTTTTGAGCTCCTCGATATAAAAACTAGATAGCTGTAAAGCAGACCTAATTTTAAGACATACTGGACCCTGGAGAGCATTCTGCGACGCCCTGGTTGGAGATTGGCACCATTTTATTTTGGGCTACTCTATACAAGGAAAGGCCAAAAGGCAGCCCACATTTGGGATTCCTCCGATGGGCCTACACATGTGTATAGGCCGAAGGGCAGGGCGGTTTACCCTAGCATGAAATAATATGTAGCCAGAAGTGTGGCTATCTACGTAGGGGCACTGGGCCACCAACGCAGTTCCCATGTGGCCAGGTGACGTGGCAGGTGACGAGCCAGGTGACGAGCCAGGCAGGTGACGAGCCAGGTGACGTGGCCGAGGCTGTCCTCCTGCCCACGCAGCTCCAAGCAAGGCCATGTTCCATGCGCCCTGAGAGAGAGGGAATACACACACAGGGTGATGATATCAGTCTAAAAATGAATCAGTCTAGGAATGAATGCGAGGTCTGCGAGTGTCGCTCTTGCTTGCACGACACGGTACAGCGACAGCAACAGCAACAGCAACACACACACATCCTTTCCTCCACACATAATTTCAAGCTCCATGACCCTTCCACCTCAAGCTAGTTTCCGTATTTTGCATACATTCTTTTATTCCGGGCAGCTCTTTTAGCATGTGTGTCTTGTCGTAGCTGATGTGTTTGTATCTATACCCCTCCCTTTTGGAAGAAAGATGCTCCTCTCCCCTCCTATCCCACTCTCCCTCCCTTCCTTCATTGGCAGGCGTACCTGCACATCCCTGTCTGTCTTCCAAGGGCGGCGCTTGCGCTCAGCACTCCGGTCTAGCTGCTTGCTCATGATGTTTGCGCAATTCGCGCATGAGCGCAGCCTGTGAGCAAGGACAGAGCAGTCAAGTGCTGTTTACAGTGTATCTGGCAGCTTGGCTATAATGAACATGCAAAACATGATTAAAAGCATAGGTCTGTGAGCAAGCAAGGCGTGCTTTCTACTTTATTACTTTTGGTGAAAGCGTGCTCACAGTCCCGCCGACGTGTGAAAGTTCCGCGGGCCTGACGCCAAACACAATAGCAACTTTACAGCCGTGACAAAGACTCGTTACAAATGCATTCCATCCAAAGACTCGTTACAAATGCATTCCATCCAAACATGACCCCACTCCATCAACGCCAATCGTAATAGCAATCACACAGAGCAATAGGAGACTAACCGGCCCGGGCACTCCACCAGCGCCAAATGCAATAGCGATTACGCATACCAATAGAACACTAATTATTTATTCATTCTGCCAAAACCGAAAACACGGATTCGCAACTCAGACAGCGCAGACCTAATCTACGCTGGTTCAGAAAACAGGCAGTACTTTGCTCGCCAAAACCTGTGCTTCACCATGCAACAAATCCTCTTTGGGGTGACCTGTGACAGAAACTGGAAGTGGACTTCCGACTTCCCCAATTCCGAATCGGCCACTAATTTGATGATAATATGATGATCATTGATTTAATGCGGTCAGCTGGTCCTGGCAGATCTTGCACAATTGTTTTTAATGGTTTTATTCAGTGCTGCAATAATGTTAAGAACAAACATCATCACATCTTGGCTGCAAGGTGCTATTGGTTCCAAGGCAGATATAAAGAGTCAAGTACATAGTTTTTATCGAACGAGACATTGGTTCTGGTTGCTATCTAGCAGCAGGGCCCGCAGCAAAAGAATGATGAACAGACCATGCTTGATGTTCCATGCTTGATGTTCCGAGACCCTCTCATTGTGCACGTGCTGCTCCTCACACATGGGCTTATGTATAACAATATTTGCCTCCCTCATTCTTGGTATCCTCAGTGTGACAGTCCATGTATTTTATGTGCCCAAAACGCATTTCCCCTCGTTAATTTATTGTGGTCGGTTGGTCCGGGCAGATGCTTGATTGTTAACAGATGTTGTTCAGTGCTGTCATGCTAAATCAGTGGCATGGACAAATCGTGTGATTTCCCCTGGATTTATAATGTGAGCAACGGTTTTATGGTTATTTGGTTGTTTGGCCAGTTTAGATGGTCCTCTTGTAACAAACTCGCGCTTTTCTCAGACCGCAAATCTGAGTACTTCCATCTCCTCTTGTGCATTGCTTAAGCCGTCGCTTCCTTCGCGCGTGGAGAGGGGGGAGACCGTAAACACACCTTTATGGGGGGGGGGTATGGCTCATACTTACATCCATGCTTAAGCTGGTACTATGATTCGTCGTGACAGTGCTGCAATGTCACAGCGTCGTTTTGCCTTTTTCCCTTTTCAGGATTTTTTTTGTAGGTGCTACAAGTCTGGTGCTACAACAACATTTTTTACATGCGCAGCTAGCAGTCATGTTTTGATGGCTTAACTCTTTAAACTCCCTTCTTTCAACCTTATTACTTAACCATCTATCAGCCCATAACTGTGACTGCCAGATACCCCCCTTTCATTCTTGGTTTGCCATCCCTTTTTCTAGACAATGAGCATATGCCGATAATTGTACCACAGTATCTCCATCTTGATCTGTCCAAACATGTTATGCGCAATATAGGTAGACTCCGCTTGCGCGCGCATACTTTAAAAGTTGAGGCAGCAGCGTGGCTTGAAGATGATTCTTGCGTATGTGACCAATGTCCTGGTGAAGATGAACATGTTCAGAACGAGGTGCATGCTCTTTTAATTTGCCAAGACCATCGAGTTTGTGAGAGCTGAGGAAACACTTTTCCTTCCTGTTTACTCCTTTTTTTGAGGACTTTTCAGCAGCCCAACCCTTTTTGCTGCAACAAGTCAACAACCAATTTGTTCATGATTTCCTTTCTCAGCAGAACAATCTTTTTCTTTCTGAATTTATGAATTCATTTGTGGCTGGCCGAGACCAGTCAGCAGCCGATCAGCCAAATAACCTGGCTGAAGGTCAACCCCCATTGTAACCATTGATACCCCCCTTTAATTCTGCTCCTTTGCATTTTGGCAGTATCCAGAAGAATGGCTGCCATATTTCAAGTCAAATTAAATGTGAACAGGGGAAAAGATGCCAACGTCCAACACAGTTATAATCGCATGGAGCAAGACGAGGTCCCCCATCCAAATACAGAAGATATCATAGATAAACGGTACATCCAGGTTGAACCACAGCTGCCAGCTGTCCCAGCTCGCAACCATTCTAAAGACCAACATTAGAACCACAAACAGCGATAGTGCACCTCAGGACACTCTCTGCTTCTTTGTAGGCAAGGGTCCAAGGTAGAACACACACACTGTAAACCACACCACAACACACGGCTCATAAGTCTTTCAATCAAGTACACACAGTAGCTGCAGATACCACACCAAACCGTATACACCGGGCACTCAGGAAGGAGGTGGGTAAAGCAAGGGTTTGAAGTGTATGGGCCAGATCGCCCATGTCCTTAAAGGAATGGGCTGACACTCAGACCACGCAAGCACACTCAAACGCCAAGCTGCTGCTCTGTAGCATTTCAGGCGGGGAGAATATTGGTGTGCTTCATAACTATTATATGGCGTAGCCATGCAGGCTGCTTTTTTACTCACACAAAGCGGGCTCCTCCTCTCAAGTGACTGCATACCCACACACGACCTTTTGCAATTTTAACAAGTTTGGGGCTCCCACACGTTTCAAACCTCACGCACACTTCTTGCAGAGGCACTTGATCAGAGAAGCACCTACCAAGTCGAAGGGAGCTCATACGACAATTATACTGGAAACTGCCTCCACACTCAGGTGCGTGAGTGATACACACACACTCACCCATGTACACACTCTTCCACAAGCACTCACACGTTGCCTGAGCAGCACGCTTCCGTCCTAACTAGGCACATACACATTCTGGCACACACACACACACACACACACACACACACAGTCCTAGTAATACCACCGCTCTGCCTGTCAAAATGCCGGCAGCGGTCTGTGACAAAGCGACAGAGCAGAACAAAATGACAGTTGCACAGCTTCTCTATGGTGATCTCAGATCCTGCGCGGCAGCTCACGACTCCTGTGTGGGACTTCACTTCCTCGTGGCAGCGGCCTCGGCACGTGTCTTAGCTACTGTCTTCTTGCCGGATTCACTTCCTCATGGCAGCGGCCTCGGCACGTGTCTTAGCTACCGTCTTTTTGCCGGCTTCACGTCCTCGTGGCAGCGGCCTCGGCACGTGTCTTAGCTACCGTCTTTTTGCCGGCTTCACTTCCTCGTGGCAGCGGCCTCAGCACGTGTCTTAGCTACTGTCTTCTTGCCGGCAGGGGGAGCGGCAGTAGGAGGAGGGGCTCCGTTGCCGTTACCGTTAGTGCTTGGGGCACCGGGGGCCATGGTTGGTGTTGAAGGTGGAGCTCTAGCTGCGCCTGCACAATGTTAATGTGTATGATGGGTGTTTGGGCGTGTGGTGGGGCAGCACTTTTTGTTAGCACCTGGGCAGCAGCAGAGGCATGTTTGGTTATTGGTTATCGAGGGGGGGCCTTAGGTATGCTCTGCGGCCACTGATGACAGAGAAACTAATTTATTTCATCTGATGCTCCAATTACACTCAGAGTTCACCTAAGCACACACACACTGCACACATACATGTACATATGCTCAAGCGTTCACACACACACACACACACACACACACACACACACACACACACACACACACACACACACACACACATGGAGAAACACAACACGCACACGTATATACACACACCTGCGGCTGATGCAAACGAAGGCTGAGCTGGGGGTGTTCCTACAGGGCGAGGGCCAGTGGCACCAGCTGCATGGACAGATACAGAGTTCAGCATAAACACAAGCGTGTGTGTGTGTGTTTGTGTTAATGTGTGTGCGTGTGATTTTTGTGTTTTGCAAGTGTGTTATATTGTAGTGTGTGCGTGTTATTTTTTGTTGCGAGTGTGTTGTATTTTATTGCGTGAGCTGAGAGGGCGGTGTGGCAAGGCTGTGCAAACAAAGGGCCACACTGTTCAGACAAAGGGTCACACTGTTCAAAAAAAGGGTCACACTGTGCAAACAAAGGGTCACACTGCGCAACAAAGGATCACGCTGGGCAACAGTTGAAAGGCTCGAGTGAAAACCCGCACCCGCACCCACACCCACATCCGCACCCACACCCACACCCACACCCGCACCCGCACCCACACCCACAGTCATATCCATGCGGTTGACAAGTCGGAGCACCCACACCCGCACCTGCACCCACACCCACAGTCATAACCATGCGGTTGACGAGTCGGAGCACCCACACCCACACACGCCTACCCCCCTCCCAAATCAACCCATGCACTCCTACACCTGTGCCTACACCCACACCCTACCTGAGCTGGGGGCGGCTGTTTTGCCGAGTGGGGGCATGGCAACAACAGGAGGGGGTGCGCGGGTGAGGGGCCTGTCAACGGCAGCCTTGCCGGGAATGCCTGCGCACATGTGTGTGTGTGTGTGCGCTTGTGTGTGTGCGCTTGTGTGTGTGTGTACTAGTGCTTTGGTCTGTCATACGAGGGCCGAGGTGGGCATTGGCAGCATGTGTGTATGTGTGTGTGTGTGTGCGCACTCGTGTGCACTTGTGTGTGTATGTGTGTACTAGTGCTTTGGTCTGTCATACGAGGGCCAAGGTGGGCATTGGCAGCATGTGTGTGTGCACGTGTGTGTGTGTGTGTGTGTGCGTGTGTGTGCGTGTGTGTGTGTGTGTGTGCTCGCGCTTGTGTGTGTGTACTAGTGCTTCGGTCTGTCATACGAGGGCCGAGGTAAGCGTTAGTAGCATGTGTGTATGTGTGTGTGTGTGTGTGTCCGCATGCGTGTGCACTTGTGTGTGTATGTGTATGCTAGTGCTTCAGCCTGTCATACGAGGGCCGAGGTGGGCATTGGCAGCATGTGTGTGTGTGTGCTTGTGCTTCGGTCTGTCATACGAGGGCCAAGGTGGGCGTTGGTAGCATCTCCAGCGCCCAATGTCAGTTAAGTAGGGCACCCCAACCATTTGTGGACACGCGTGAAGGAGCGGCTGCTGTTAAAACAGGTTAACATGAGTATGGCCTTCGAAACCACTTTTGAAGGACATGACACAAACACACACACACACACGCACACACATACACATAAACTTACACACACGCACACACAAGCACACATACACACACACACACACATCTGCACACTCCCACCCCAGGATGTACACTGCCACATGCAAGGCAGCAATTGCTACAAAGTACGCTCGAGGCAACCCCCTCTCTACCTTTGCTGGCCACCTTTGATCTAACCCCTTGGAAGCACCTCAGGAAAATTAGCCCCCCCCGTCCTAAAAGCAAACACACATAACACACACAAACACATACAAAGCACACACACACTCACCTGGTAGGGGCTCCTCCACGGGGGTTACGATTGAGGACTTTGTGTTGTTGGGGATGCCCTTCCACAGCTCGTGCAGGATGCCCTCCCACTTGATGGCGGGCTTGGCCCAGGACAGGTCCTGTGTGTTAGTGTGTGCACGTGTGTGTGTGTGTGTGTGTGCACGTGTGTGTGTGTGTGTATGCGCGCACGCATGTGTGTGTGTGTATGTGTGTATGCGTGTGCATGTGTGTGTGTGTGTGTGTGTGTTAAGCACCAACTTATGCATTTCATGGCCAGCGATTCTCTCCATAACCCCTCCATTTATGTTTGGGTCGACAGGGTGAAGAACGATGTACTCCGCCACGTCGACCCAAACACAAGAGCTTGCACACACACCACAGTAAACACACAAGCTTGCACACACACCACAGTAAACACACAAGCTTGCGCACACAGCACAGTAAACACAAGCTGCACTTTTCACTGC
>Ga0307942_1000836_pt1:10000-23150 | contig 23150 bp, 21 predicted proteins | sample OrgLakmetagen175_FD_201846 | JGI IMG/M metagenome (GOLD analysis project Ga0307942, IMG submission 201846) | Saline water microbial communities from Organic Lake, Antarctica - #175 | ecosystem: Environmental > Aquatic > Non-marine Saline and Alkaline > Saline | place: Antarctica... | reverse complement strand
ACTTCCGCTGAGATGCCCTTTGAGGCATATATAGTGATGTAACCTTACCTTACCTTACCTTACCTCGTTCTCATAGGTTGAGCAGCCATTCCAGGTTGAATGCCTTTGTAATCCAAACTAAACTAAACTAAACTGCCTTCAGCCCATGCCTTCGTACTTTGCCCCATCCCCTCTTGCTTCCCTATTGTTTGGGAAACGATGCCCATCTTTGCTACTTCACCTCTTGCCTGCGTTTTGATGCCTTGCCTGAGTACCCCTGAACAAACTCCCCTTCATTGAGGGTGTGGCTAGTTTAGCTTAGCTTGCAAGTATTGGGGCTCAGAAGAGCTGGATGCCAGTGTTGACGCTGTTTTCTATAGTTGCCTATCAGCCTAACGCTTTTTTAGCCTTCCCTCTTCCCTTGCCGTCTCATCACCCCTTTCTTCCGTTTCTTGCTGTTGGTCCACATAGGAGATTGCTGTCTCCTGGACCTCATGTAACAAACAAGCAAACAAACACTGTACAAGGAAGCATTCGTATCAAAGTGTAATTTAACAATAACAGAAAAGCACCTATGCCTTCATCCAGGGTGTCAGGTCCTTGAGTAATTCTGCTATAACACTTCAATTTGCCGTGTTCATTTTGTCTGCCTCTGCCTGCTTGCCTAGCTTGCCCATTGTGTTTGCAAGGTTGCTCACGCTGAAGAGTGTGTCAGGGTGCTCAGGGCCCAGCACCTTCTGCCTCAGCTCCAGCACCTGCTGCTGCATAACCTTCGCCTCAACGTGCTTGCCTTGCTCGTCCAATGTGTGTGCCAGGTTGCTCATGCTGATTAGTGTGTCAGGGTGCTCAGGGCCCAGCACCTTCTGCCTCAGCTCCAGCACCTGCTGCTGCATGACCTTCGCCTCAGCATGCTTGCCTTGTTCGCCCAATGTGCGTGCCAGGTTGTTCATGGTGATCAATGTGCTGGGGTGCTCAGGGCCTAACACCTTTTGCTTCATTTTCAGCGCCTGCTGCTCCATATCCTTTGCCTCAGCATGCTTGCCTTGCTTGCCCAATGTGCGTGCCAGATTGCCCATGCTCGTCAGCGTGTCAGGGTGCTTAGGGCCCAACACCTTTTGCTTCAACTCCAGCACCTGCTGCTCCACAACCTCTGCCTCAGCGTGCTTGCCTTGCTCATCCAATGTGCGTGCCAGATTGCCCATGCTGTTCAATGTGCTGGGGTGCTCAGATCCCAGAACCTTCTGATACAGCTCCAGCACCTGCCGCTTCATAACCTCCGCTTCAGTGTGCTTGCCTTGCTCTCCCAATGTGCTTGCCAGGTTGCGCATGCTGGTCAGTGTGTTAGGGTGCTCAGGGCCCAGCACCTTCTGCCTCAACTCCAGCACCTGCTGCTGCATGACCTTTGCCTCAGCGAGCTTACCTTGCTCGCGCAATGTGCTTGCCAGGTTATTCATGCTGGTCAGTGTGCTGGGGTGCTCAGGGCCCAACACCTTTTGCTTCATTTTCAGCGCCTGCTGCTTCATAACCTCCGCCTCAGCGTGCTTGCCTTGCTGCCCCAATGTGCTTGCCAGGTTGCTCATGATATATAGTGTGTCAGGGTGCTCAGGGCCCAGCACCTTCTGCCTGAGCTCAAAGGCAGCAAGCTCATACATGTATTCCTTGCTATAGAGCCCCGCCGCTCCCACCACCCGTGAAGTCTTTACACAAGCATCTGCTGCTGTCTCAACGAGGTCTCTGTTTACAACGAGGGTGGTGCTGTCTGAGAAAGCTGGAACTGTGCTAGCGGTTGTGTTAAGGCTGGTGGAGACAGTGGTTGAGCTGGGGCTGCTATTGGTGAGCAAGTGCAATTGATGAGCCTCCTTAAGTGCCTGCTGAGCTTCAAGCTCGCAAGAACTCACAAGTGCTTCTTTGATGCTCAAAGTCAGCTGCGAGTGCCCAACATCTGCAGCAATTTCTTCCAGTATACGCAAACGGTCACTTTCAAGGGACGCCTGTGTGTGTGTGTGCACACTTATTTGCAGTGCATGTGTATGTGCGCGCGCGTAACTGTGTGCAAACTTGTTTGCTGTCCCTTGCCATGCAGGCGGGCCAAGCTGCAACCCTTTGGCAAGGGCCTAAGTGAGCTGGTAGCAAGCATCCAAGACAGAGAGGTTGGGGCCCCCATCATTGAGCACGCCTGTGGGCAAAGAAGGCTTCTTGCCCTGTCTGGGATGGCTGTGCGCCTGCTCTGCACGCACTGAGGATAACTCGGAGGCCAGCATGCAGCTGCTGGAGGACAAGTAGCATAGCAAGATTGGCTCTAACAGGCGAGGGGAGGGATGGGAGGGGCAACTGGGAAGAGAGAGGAAGAATACAGTGAACAAACCCAAAAGATTTTTTATAATTCATCTGCCGTTCTAGAGGCTCGTTCTAGCAAGAATGAATGATCACTGATATAGAAAAAGGGTCTCGGCGAGGCTCGGCGAGCCTCTTTGGCAAAATGGAAGGCCCTTTTTACACATGCTTATTTACATGACAATACACAACATCAGCCTAGGCTGCAAAAGGAAATCTTCAAAGTTCCTTTTATTGATGATTGGGACTGATATTATATTACTAGGTAAAAATCCCTGACCCTATGACAAACCACCTGGTAAGTGCATACAGATTCCCCATCACCTTCATTTCCTTGAAGATCATGCTCTATTTGTGTATTTGCTGGAGTTTCAACCCTGCAAGTTTCAAGCAGTATGCTGGCAGCTTGCTGTTGACGCACCATGCGGCCTACCCTTGCGCGTGATGGCACTAATACACTGAATCTAGCAGACCTCCCTCACTTCAAAATGAGGTACCAACCAAATGATTAACTCATAATTATAAATATATCGTGATTTACAAGAACAACCTGGGGGGAACCTTAACTCCCCCCCAAATAACTCACCCCCCTCCAAATAGTTCCATATATGAACTGCTACCTCATAAGTTTGGGGTATTTGTTGGAGTTTAACAAGAACCTAAAACGCATAAGGCCTGTGGGGATCTCTGTCTACACGCAACTATTACCTAAATCACTTAAGAGGGCTCAGCAAGCCCAATTGCAACCAAATATGTTCCTTTCCCATTTGCCAATTAGCCAGAGTCCAGTCTAAGGACTTCATGATTTGTAACCTATTTTACCTAATTGCATAGACCTCTTACCTTTGCCTTGCGCACATCAAGACCATCAAACAGGTCATGCATTCTTGGCATTTGGTATGCTAGAATTTCCAGCCCTTGTGCTCCCTTGGCCTTCACGGTGTGCCAGATCTCAAACAGGCACCTGCATACAGAATTGACCTTCACACTTTTCTCCTGTTTGTGTCACAAGCAAGACACCACATCTAAGGAATACACAAGGTAGAATGACAAGAAACAGACGCAATGAAACCACAATTGTAATTACTCTGTTAGCCTTGCAGACTTAGCAACATGACGTACTATTTCTGGAACATTTTCTGTAACCCCTCACCTCCATACATATATTGACACTTCTTGAGCTCAGAAAACAATGGGCATATGTAAAGTTCCATGAAGTGGCTTAGAAAAGAACTGGAGGGTGGATGGGGTCTTAGAAACTCAAAAACCCTCAGGGTTTTACCCCCCAAAACCACCTTCTCCACTAAGCCCCATGCGTGTATCAATCTAATCCTCTTACTCTTACGTATAAAATTTACTATATCAAGGTAGAATGGCCGATTACGACCAAACATAGTTCCTGCACCGTGCTGGCAAGAAAATATTCTTTTCCAACTGCATGGATGCCCATGCCTGTGCGCTAATGCACAAGTAATGCGCTTGCTGTTGCATAACTTGTTTGCGCTACATACAACTGATTATGAGGAGTCCTGGCCTTGAATAAGTTGTGTTGTCAAGTTAGGAGTTCTGGCATTCTTCTACAAACCTTTAACCAGTCAAATAAGTTATTTGTCTCACATTCATGCTGACTCTGTGTCCAGTGAAATGATGAGCCAAAAGACCTGGCTCAAACCCAATCCCCATTATGACCGTTATTCTGAATCTATGCATGCGTGGCAATGCACAGGCACAAATGTCAGCTTGTAAGTGACACGTGCAGAGCTAACTGGGTGCTGGCTTCCTCCATTGAATTGTCCTCTCCCTTCCCTCTACTAAAGCCATGTTGTATGCACATTGGATTGAACCTAACCAATCACATGCGTGGCATACGGATTAAGAAACATGCTGAGGCCTATCTCAATGAAGGGCATCTGGGTGCACGCCATTTACACAAGGCAAAAAAAGCTAGAACACCTTTTCCTCATGATCATACAAGAACATGCAATAGTCCCTACTTTCCTTCTGCTTCCAGAGTCATTGTATTACTCCCTGCACAATGGGCCTAGCTGCCGTGCTGCATCTTCAAATCTGCCTTGTTGGCTGTTTTTTCTGTCCTTCCACTTTTTTATTTCCTATTGGCATACACAAATATATATCATCAATCAATTGAAAAGGAGCAGGTTTAAAGAGTGCCACTTGCTCCCCCGTTGAGATCCCCCTAAACCTGTGCAAGCATAGAGTGTGAGCTCTTACTTAGGATTAACCACTTTTGGTGCATCTGTGTACGTGAACCATCTCAGCTCTGGCATGCTTTATCAAATTTCTGGCAAGGCTAGCCAGACCACCTCCATGTTTTGAGGGTCACAATGCTTGGGCTACATTCCCCAAATCGGCAAACACACCCTCTAGACCCACTTGGCCTTGGCTAAGGGTGAAGGCTCAGCAAGCTCCAACAAGATATTTGCGCGGGGTGACAAGCATGATACAGCCTTGGCCCTCATCTCGCCCAGTTTGTCTTCTAACAACGCACAGGCTGCTGTGCTCAGCCAACAATGAGGTGTACTCAAACACTTGTGGCAGTACATATTCCAGCAAAGCCTGGCTGCTTTAAGCCAGCATTGGCATTTTTGTCAAAGTCCTCCCCACAGCTCCTTGATAATGCAATTAAAAATGCATAGCTTTGGCTTATATATCTGTAAGTACTTCTACGTACCGTAAACTAAAATATATCACGCCACATATACTGTTCTTTGGCGGTGCGGTATGGCCATGGGTAGTTTTGTTTTTATTTCAAAACAATTGTGGCGTTGGCAAACAGTATGTTTCGTCCCTTTTAACCAATCCTTTGGGAGGTGCGGATTCAAAGCAGCATTACTTAAGTAGTTTGTTATTTTAGAGGTGTGAGGTGAGCGTATGTACGGTACTCAACCATACGGCAAGCAGCTAGCTTGGCAAAGCTGAATTCAAGCTAGCAATGTAGATTACGCAAGCACCACAAAGTACTTATATGTTTGACCTCTAGCAAGCACTAGGGAAAGATTGATAGGCTTGCTGGTTGGCCACTGGGGCCCAGAGCTGAGCGTAGAGCTATCTGGAGTATTACAATAAACTGGTTACTTATTAAAAATGCAAATATGTTTGCAGGCAAGTTACAGATTAATATTAATGGACATTTGGTTTGATGCCACTTCCCAGTCATTATACGAGTATCAGCTTCAAACTTTATGCAAACATGATGACCTGGTCCCATAGTGTCTCAACTACTCACCAAATGCGTGTAAGAGTTTCCCCCTCCTCATCCAAGGCGAACAGGGTCTTATCCGCCTGCATGCATTTTGAAGAAATGTGATTTTTTTGGCGAACACTACAGTTGCTTGGAAATTATAAAACATAGACAGTGACGCAAGCAAATGGAGGGACACATGTACGTTTTCAGGGGGATGACAAAGGAAGGAATGAACGTGAGGCTAGTACTCGTCTGCACCCTCTCCACACGCAAAATAGTAAAAAGGATGCAACATTGCAGGGTATACACATCACACAGACCTAAAAGAGTGTTGTATTTACATGCATGCAACCTCCAGCATTCTGTGTTTGTTCAGATACTATCCAGGTATGCAACCTAGCTGAGGCTGCTCCGTACACAATGTAGAGTAGGCAAGGTTCACAACCATAAGTACCCTATCCCAACATACCTTGCGCACAACAGTTGCTAGGTGTGAAATGTCACTTGCTTGAAGCTCGCCCTTGTCCTCATATTGGTTCTGGTTGATGGCACAGATATCTGCACAGGACCATGTTTTAAGATGGTATCTATGGTCTTTAACCATTACAAAGCTGCACATTTTCTGCCTGTCACTGTGGGCTAGCAATGATTGCTGGCTTTGTGCCGTAGGTTGGCATTAGCCAACCTGCTTGACATGACCATTATGAGCAGAGTTGCTTCTCAATTGCGTAAAAGCACGCTTGGCCTCACAAGCTAGTTGCAAACCTGAAAGCCAGGGAACCATACATCCAACATGATAGCCTAACACTGCAAGAAAGAAAACCTGTTCTAATCCGTCTGTGTATGACCTAACAAAGTGAGAAAACAAGCACAGCTACCAAAGCATGACTGGTTGCGCACACAGAGCTATCAGAGAAGGGCAGGTGTCAAGCGCACGCACACACAAACACACACACACAGACACACACACGCACACACATATGCGCGCACGCACACACACACACACACACGTCAGAGCACATCATGTATTGAGCAGACATGGCAGGCATTAAGTGAACACACTCAGCACCTGTGCTCCACCTGAACTGTAAAGGCAGGCTGCCCAGGGAAAGTGTTCAGCAAGAAAGGGCAAATACTCTCGTTGCAGAGGCTCTCACCTAACCAAATGAAAGCATCTGGGGTCTTCTGCAGTCGTTTTGACAGCACCTCCACAAGCGTTGCAAAGCGCCAAGACCTGCGAGCATTCTTTAGAACTGATCCAGTGAGTGAAATTGTGATCCCAGCTTGGATGAATGCTGTACATGTATAGTACAGCTCAAAGCGTGATAACTGGTGCAAACCATTGCCAGGATGCTGCAGGTTTTACGACAGAAGGTTGGAAAGATGATGATGTGAATCCACAAGGGCCAGAACCTAGCGCAGCAAACTTGAATGACGAAGCGACTTAGCAACTTTGCACTCTGAGAACCATGTCGAAATGTTGCAGGTAGCTCATTGGCAAAGGACATTACTTTTTTAAGCTGCTTCATGCTACACAGCAAGGATGGGGAGTTTGGTTAAGTCGTGGGGTGGATCCACACATACCTTCTGCTTACCCTTTACCAGGTCAGCCTTCAACCTGCTTATCAATTATTAGCTCGTGTTATCACTGCCCCACATGCTTAATTGTTAAAGTTACGCACCAAGTATGAGAGACCATATACTGAGGAGGCCCAACATTGTCTGGCTCAATGATGTCCACATATCTGCACTTGTGGGCACGCGTGCTAGGGATCACAACCTTGGCACAGACCTCCGCTGTTGTGGCCTCGGGCCCTAGCTCCTGCTCAACTGTAGCTTTTGCCCGAGAGACCAGCCAGCTCATGCGAATGCCACATTCAGCCACAGGCACGCTTCGGCAGGATGCCTTGGAACATTTTGTAGGTGCGGATGCACCTGGAGCATGAACCACCTGTGATGGAAGCGATGCATGTGTCAGTGTTTTTTTTCTGACCATTGCAGCTTAATGGTTACACAGGGTGCTCAAACCAAACAATAGTGTAGCAAGGCCTTTGTACGTTTTTGCCAGATTCAAGCCTGTGCCTAAGTTTTGGCAGGTAAAAGGGGGGGGGGGGCTAGAGAATAAGATGGTAAACCAGCATGCAAACCCTTTTATGTCCCTAGGTATAAGTGTGTTTGCCTCCAACAGCACAAACATCAGTTCAGTGCTCCCTCTCTATCTCAAAAGTCTTTCCCACACAACCTGCTTGTGTCTCCTAATGTCGACCATTATGCCTACGCCCCAGCTCCTGCCACACTTCTTTCTCCTTTGCTGCTGCTCCTCAACACCACCTTTACTCGGATGAGGGTGGGGGTCAATACACTTAACCCCAGTCGCCAATGGCTCAATACCCAAAACCATTTCGAATGAATAGCTACTAAATTAATAGCCACAGGGATTTTAGTGTTGCAAAGTGGCTATGCAGGGTACACAGCGACGCCCTGCCGGGAATTGCCGCGTCTAATGTAAACCTTTTTTTGCGTAGCTTGATGGCGACGTGTCGCTCTTAAAAGGAACACTGGCATGTGTGTGCGCGTGTGTGTATATGTGTGTGTGTGTGTGTGTGTGTGTGTGTGTGTGTGTGTGTGTGTGTGTGTGTGTGTGTGTGTGTGTGTGTGCGCGCGCGCGCGTAGGGCTGCAAATGTGGGAGCCATGTGAAATGCAGGTCTGCTGTAGTATAGGACATAGCTTTTACTGCTAAGTATCACAAGCATAGCTTTCATGCACCAAAGTAACAGAAGCGGTTGCTGTTGCAACTGAATTGAAATGCCATTTTGGTAGTTATCAAGTTCAGACAAACTGCTTGTTGCAAGAAAAAGCAAGTGTAGCAGTGCTGCAAATTATTACAAGCACTAGCTGGACCTCGGTCTTGCGTATTCTGAAGAGGTTTCAATGTGGCATAGAAGAAAAATGCCCACATTGAAACCTCACACGGTGACCCGCTTAACTGAAGTATTTGTAGCATGTTCTACATGTTCTACATGTTCTGCATGCTCAGAGCATGCTGTGGGGCTTACAACGCAGCAGGAAAACTAAAAGACACTGCTTGTGAGGATGACCACTACAAGAAGAGCAAACAGCTATCAGAGATTATCAGCTGTCAGAGGTTGCATGGGGCTTTGCCCAGAATGCGGATTGCCTGCTTAAATGCTAGTGTTTGGACCTAAAACGTTAAAAATCAGCAAAGCGACCCGGGGGTGGTGCGTTGGGGAGGTCACCTTACCCATGGGTGAGGGGTACCCTAGGGTAGGAATTACAGGCCTGTTTGAGCAGCGTTGCTTTCACCCCTGGTGCATCCCCCTGTGACCAGAAGGCATCAACGGTTGCAACTATTGTGTAATTGTTGCCCATTCTAAGCTTTGTATTGAGCCTAAAATTAAGCCGAGCGGTGCCCCCTGCGCCAAAGGCGTGGCTTATTTGTGAGGTGCTCCTTTCCTTTACACGCTTATGCTACATTCTTACTCCCCCTTGTAGAGCAGTTTCAAGCTATCTACACATTTCGCAAATGCCAAATGGTCGAGAAAGTCGAGTAACGGCGGGAATGGCCCGACATGTTTGTTGAAACTTTTTGCCAGGAAGGGGGAAGTCTGCTCACGAGGACGACGAGCCTCATAGCAAGCTATGCTTTTGATGCCGAAATTGAATAGCAAAATGAATATGATGCATTATTGCACAACTACAATTGCGTACCTGTACAGCACTTGCGTCAGGCACTGAGCTTGAACAGCCCATAAGAGCTTGCAAATCCTTGGATCCCAGCCGGCCTGGTCCCTGGAAACCAAGTGGCATGCAAGGGATACCATGATGCGGCTAGTACAGCTTACAGCAGGAGCCTGCAAGATACTTATGCATCACTACTATGAATCCATGAGGTAAGGAGGTCTCATGGTGGAGGGGTTAAGGAGATGGTGGAGGTGGGGGTGAGAGGAGGTGGGTATGTTTGTAACCGCTTTTTTAAAATTATGGTTGCACCATATGTTACCTCTCAGAACCTTGCTTGCAAGCAAATGCTGCGTCGCTGGGTGGTCCTGCTTGGCTTGCACCGGCAAGGGTTAAGATTTAGAACAAAACAAAGGAAATTATATCTTCGCTTTACAACTTTGATAGAATTAAAATGATAATAATTTGATATCGGTAAATCGTATCAGTGAGCTGTCTGGAAAAAAGGGTGGCGTTTCTAGTGGGCAAACTTTGATTGAACGTATACGTATGTTCATGCTGCTGTTTGTTAGCGTTGCAACAACTTGAGGTTGCAATCTGAGTGTCCTGAATCCAACACTGAGGTTAGTATTAACAGACCCTGCTTCAATATAATGCCTTTTCCACTTGACCTGCTTGCAGGAGGGGAATACTTAGCAATAAAGAAGAGATTGCATCCAAATACAAGAGTGCGTGCTGAAGAGTTCGAGGACGATTTCATGTAAATACCGATTGAGTTTTTTCTGGTGCAGCCCTCTGAAATTTGCGTACTGGCATAGGCTGGCTTGACAGTAAAGGAAGAAACCGCATTGTGTGTTCACACATTCCTGCGTAGGGCGTAGGGCGGATGCTCATTTCACAAGGTTTACAAGAAAAAAGGCCTTTAGTCAAGAAACATGACTTTTGATAAAGTAAAACAAGTTCATGAAGGAAAAGATGACTTTAATTGTTGAGCTCCTTTAAAACCCTCAGTATGTTTAATTGCAAATGTTTGCAATAGAATCGGTTTTATCTCTATTTGGCACAGCCCCTGCCCACACAAGTTTTTGGAGAAAGGGTAATCTTTTCTAAACTATAAGGCTCTCAGTTTCTCTAGCAAACCATAGGCCCTAGACACTTCGTGTCCTAGGGTCCAATAGATCTAGATCTATTTCAATTATGTATTCAGCTTCTCACTGGTTGAGGCCTGCTGCCCCCTCTTGCTGGACGTTTTATATTTACTTTGTCCTTCCTGGCAGAGCTTAACAAAGAGAGCTCTCAAGCCTGTCATATCTCACTGCCGGTCACCCCCTTTGTAAACCCCTCATAAAAGTGCCGACAGAATGGTGGGTTTTTGATCTCAGACATTTTTCAAGGTTGATAAGTGAACCCACACAATTATGGAGCACTTTTTCAGATATGCTCTTCAAAAAATCGGTACACCTACACTGCAACACCACAGCACAGAGAGTAACAGCCATGCGTGTTATTAATGTGAGTAATAACAACATAATATAGGAGGTCTGGACATCATCCAAGGTTTCCCACTCTACAACTCTATTAGGAAAGAAAAGAAGGACAAGCCCTAAAAACTTCATGCCAGGCAGGGGCTGTGCCAGGGATTTAAAAACAACTACGCAGATAGTGTGAACACTGCCGGCATAAAAAAAGAGGAATCCTGTTGGTCCCAGTCAGTCCTATTGCAAACCTGCCGGCATAAAAAAAAGGAATCCTGTTGGACCCAGTCAGTCCTATTGCAAACCTTGGGGCCAGGCCCTTCCGACGGATACAATTGCGACGCAATACATCATTAAGAGAAGGAAACGTCAGCAAAAAGGAAACCAAAGTGAACAAGGCATACGGGTTGGCCAGAACAACCAAATAGGGTGCATGTACGGTATTTATGGCAGGGAAAATGGTGTACATGGCATATTGGCAGGGAAATCAATCGCCAACTATACGGTCATATACTGCGTACATATACGGTTCTGGCCAACGCGTCTGATGAGGGTCAGCAGGGAAAGGCCAAAAAAACTGATGCTTCACAAGTGAATGAGTCTATGGTGATAAGGATCGATAGGGGAAAGGCCCAGTAAGACTGTGCTGCTCGCATACGGCAGGGCCCCACCAAAGACGCCTATACTACAATCACAATTAGTTGATACAGTCACAACTCATCATTAGAAAAGAAAAGAAAAACTACGCAGGCAGCAAAACTCACAATTAGTTGATACAGTCACAAGTCATCATTAAGAAAAGAAAAGAAAAACTACGCAGGCAGCAAAACACTCCCTGCATCAACTAAGGAAAAGGAGACACATTGGCCCGAAGTGCCGTGAGTCTCCCCCACCAAATCCATAATATTCACGCTACTCCTTCCATGGTAGTAGTAGCAGCACAAGGAGACCCAGCTCCGGCAGCAGGGAACGTGTCAGCGCATCAGGAAACGATCCAACGAAGCAGGAAACGATCTAGCGCATCAGGAAAGTGTCAGCACATCAGGAAACGATCCAGCGCAGCAGAAAACAATCTAGCGCATCGGGAAAGTGTCAGCACATCAGGAAACAATCCAGCGCATCAGAAAAGTGTCAGCACATCAGGAAACGATCCAGCTCTGGCAGCAGGGAACGTGTCAGCGCATAAAATGTGCTGTAGAAGCTGGGTGCACTGCGTATCTGTGTATTTGGAGTAGAGCTTAAAAAAGTAGGCATATCGACCGACTGAGAGCCTCTGTGAAAAATCCAGTACCTGCTTCCTGACCTGCTTCCTGCCTGTGATGTCACTACATGCGCGTGCATGTTATTGTACACCCAACCTACCACACCTACGTCCTCCTACGCACCTCCTACCACACATGCGGACTCCTGCGCACCTCCTACCACACATGCGGACTCCTACGCACCTCCTACCACACATGCGGACTTCTACGCACCTCCTACCTTACCTACACACCTCCTACCACACCTACACACCTCCTATGCACCTCCTACCACACCTACGCACCTTCTACCACACCTACACACCTCCTATGCACCTCCTACCACACCTACGCACCTTCTACCACACCTACACACCTCCTATGCACCTCCTACGACACCTACGCACCTCCTATGCACCTCCTGCCACACATGCGTCGCACATCTGCTATATATAAAAAGAGAAAAAACACGCAGGCAGTGAAACACCACGCCCCTTATTAAATTAGGAAAAGGAGCCACTTTGGTACCGGGCAACGTAAAACTCTCACCAAAAAAAGAGACGTCTCACAATTGCAATGCCACTGCATCTTACTATCGGCATTCACACATGCCTAGATTACTTATAGATCACACCAATACAGCAGCCTTACAATCCTGGCTTCATTGGCGCTGCAAGAAGAGCAAGAAGCTCCTTCTTCGTACTTGAAAACTCCAAACAGAAAAGAAACTCTACCACTTGAGGTGACACAGACAGCATGAAAAGGTGCTGCTAACCTCACAGAAATTCATGAAGATTAATAGCACGATAAAAGCGTGTCTATACAACATACCTATATGGGTGTAAACCTGGAGAATGTTATGCTGCAAGTTTCCGTGCTTATGTACATTGTACATTGTAACACGGTACCCGGCTAATCCTGCGCACTCATTCACACACACAGTGAATGGGATATACGACCGCAACAGTCTAAAAACACGGCACACCCAGATCACAAACAAATACTCACAGGGCACGGAAGACAGACCCTAGCAGAACCACAGACGTTGCAATCTTTCCCTGCCAGTTTGCAAACACACGCCCACAAGGCATGGGAGACAGACCCTAGCAGGACCACAGACGTTGCAGACTTTCCCTGCCGAACTGCAAACACACGCTCACAGGGCATGGGAGATAGATCCTAGCAGGACCACAGACGTTGCAGACTTTCCCTGCCG
>Ga0307942_1000836_pt1:0-5000 | contig 23150 bp, 21 predicted proteins | sample OrgLakmetagen175_FD_201846 | JGI IMG/M metagenome (GOLD analysis project Ga0307942, IMG submission 201846) | Saline water microbial communities from Organic Lake, Antarctica - #175 | ecosystem: Environmental > Aquatic > Non-marine Saline and Alkaline > Saline | place: Antarctica: Organic... | reverse complement strand
TCGAGCCAAGGCAAAGGTGACTTCTGAGGGGGTGGCCGAGAATGCGTGGTGGCCGACAAACCCGGCCAGAGCATTGAGGCTGCAGGAAAGGAAGCAGGACACTAACACTCAGTGTGAAACACATGTGCAACACGCAGGCGTGAACATGTGTATGTATTTGGGGAAATTCAGATTGTACTGGAGCAGCTGTTGGTAGCCGACACACCCAGCCAGAGCAATGCGGCGGCACAAAGGACGCAGAACAGAAATATCTAGAAGTGAAAATGTGTAGGGTTGGGGGTGGGACAAATTATGCTGAATTAGCTTTGTATGACCGTGGTTATAGGACGCACAGCATCTGTTTCATTATGAGAAATTCACAATCTGTATATCTCCTGCAACCGCACCTGGTCAGGAGAACCGCTCCACACACCCCGATGAGGAGCATGTTTAAAGTGACCTCAATCCAATCCTCGGTCTGCCAAAACGGTGGGGGTGTTGCAGTGCTGTCTTCATCGCATGCATCCTCCATCCTGCCGCCTTTAACTTGTGAACCGTTCACGGGTTTATCCTGCTTGTTTGAACGTGCATTGGGACTGTCCCAGTTGATTTGTGGCAACCTGGATAGCACAGGGGGAAAAAAGACCTGTTGCACAAGCTACTGGACTCAATAGAGGGATATAGAAGCGTATCCATGTACGTGCAAGTGTGTGTGTGTGTGTTTGTGTGTGTGTGTGGTGTGTGTGTGTGTGTGTGTGTGTCTTGTGTGTGTGTTGTGTGTGTACGTGTGTGTGTGTGTGTATGTGTGTGTGTGTGTGTGCATGTGTGTGTGTGTGTGTGTGTGTGTGTATGTGTGTGTGCATGTGTGGCATGTGTGTGTACGTGTGTGTGTGTGTGTGTGTGCATGTGTGTGTTGTGTGTGTGTACGTGTGTGTGTGTGTGTGCGCGCGTGTGCGTGTGTGTGTGTGTGTGTGTGTGTGTGTGTGTGTGTGTGTGTGTGTGTGTGTGTGTGTGTGTGTGTGTGTGTGTGTGTGTGTGTGTGTGCGCGTGCGCGCTGCAAAGCTACCTGAAAGACCTGCATGCAGAAAATCTCCGAAGGTGTGCAGGGTCCTGGCGGGAGCGCACACTATGAAATTTCTGCCCACTGTATTTGCTGCACGCATTGACCAGCATGACGTTTCATATGGCGGATAATTATGTTAATTTTAAATGTGAATATTCCGGGTGATTCACTATTGCAAATTGTGCAGAGGAGTCAATGAACCTAACCTATCGTTGTATCTGTAGTTTTTAATATTTTTAGGAGCACTTGGCCCTAGGTCATTTCGTTCCGTTGACCAAAACCTCACAAATGTAGAATGGTGGATCATGGTTGAACAGCTTCCACAATGGACAGTGATTCTGGGAGTGTCCTGAAAATGATTGATGAGCTGGAGCATCTGCGGGCACGATACACGTCCTTTATCCAGGTAATGTTCTGTGCAGTAACGCACGCACGCATAAGTCTTCACGCACGTGCACACTAATGCATCATGTTTGCACCTTAAAAACCATGCATACATACACGTGCACACCTGCAAACTAATGCACATGCTTGTAAATTGGCACCCTCCCTGACCTGCAATCTTGAATGCGACAAGACGCCCACCTTCACCACGCAGGCACCTTCCAGACGCCGCTCCCAAGTCTCCGGTAACAGAGATGAGGCACGACATCAAGACAGCACCATGGGTAGCGAAGCACCAAGTTCCTTAAGGGGCAGCTTCATGGATGCAGATAGGAGAGGGGCCACAGGGTCTTCCACTGCCCCAGTAACTCCCAGCAAAGGCATCTATGAGCGGGGCGTTGCATCTGTGGTCAAAGACCCCCGTGCAGGGCGAATCCGGGCGTGCTTGCAGGTGCAGTAACCTGCGTGCCTGTGTTGTACGTATTCGACTGCGGTATTACTGTTATTCTATGCATGTGTCTATTTATGTGTAGCATGTTTTGTATGCAACAGCAGAATTCGCACGAATCCTAAGCTATTGATCAAGAGCGCGTGTTTGTTTCTTCAAAGCTTGAATATTAATCCAGGGTCCATCGTGCAGAAAAGAACCTCCATGCCTCCCAGTTTTGCCCTCCAACATTTGAGTTGTGAATGCATTCTGTGTTTGTGTCCTTTATAAAGGAGAGGAACAGCATAAAATCTCAGCCACATGTGTAGGGTTGGCCAAATATGACGGTATATTTGAAGGAATTCCTGCTAAGAATACCAAACATGCACCGTGTTTATGTTAATATGGTTCTGGCCAACCCTACACATCAGAGTCACAATGGTAATTGTCACACACAAGCATTCTTTCTCACAAAATTTCAAATTTCCTTGGCTGATCTGAATTTGAGGTCTACAAGCACAAGGCTCCTATTCTCCAGCCTGACATAAACTTGTGCAGCTCGTACGGTTGAAAGCAGCTCACCCCTCCACCTTCCGTACAGCTTAAACCTCCTCTGAATCAGTGTCATTGCCAATCAAGCAAAGCAGGTGTATTTTGCAACCTTAAATGCAATCCAATTGTCAATAGTTATCAATAGCCCAAGTGTAAATAGCCCGCAATTCAAGTGTCAATAGTTGTTTCAGGCCAATCGCTCTGTAGCCTGCTTGCAGAGTGTCAATAGTTGTTTCAGGCCAATTGTTTCAGGCCAATCGCTCTGTAGCCTGCTTGCAGAGTGTCAATAGTTGTTTCAGGCCAATCGCTCTGTAGCCTGCTTGCAGAGTGTCAATAGTTGTTTCAGGCCAATCGCTCTGTAGCCTGCTTGCAGAGTGTCTGCCTAGGCTCTTGCCTCGTGTGTGCATGTCTACATCAAACGAAAAAAAGCTGCTTCAGGCAGTGACAGCTGATCCAGTGCCTTTGCTGCACTATTTCACATTGGGGGACGACTGCACATTAGCACATTTAGGGTCGGGGCTAAAACCTAAACCCTAACCCTAAACCCTCGCCCAGACTCTGACACGTGTTCATTCCATTATAATATCATTCATCCTCCTCCGCTTCGGCCGCAGCACCTCAGATAACGCCACATGAATCTAGCGAGACACCCGCCCGCAGACACCTGCGACCTCATTCACCTACAACCCCGTTCACTGTGCAGCGCAGGCAGATGAAGAACCACAACCTCATTCACATGCATTCATTTACATGACAGTATACAAGACAGTCTTGATGCATTTATATACATGACAGTACTTATGAAGTCTTGATGACAGTATACATGGCAGTCTTGATGACAGTATACATGACGGTATACATGACAGTCTTGATGCATTCATATACATGACAGTATTTATGACAGTCTTGATGACAGTATACATGACAGTATACATGACAGCCTTGATGCATTTATATACATGACAGCATTTATGACAGTCTTGATGACAGTATACATGACATTATACATGACAGTCTTGATGCATTTATTTACATGACAGTATGCATGACAGTCTTGATGACAGTATACATGACAGTATGCATGACAGTCTTGATGCATTTATTTACATGACGGTACCAATTTTGTTACCAATGCAGGCCCTCACCGCACCCACCTACCTCTCCCCTTCCTCCCCTGACGACAATTCCACAGAGGCCGCAGCGTCTGCGATCTGGCCGTCGTCGCAATCTGCCCAAGGATCCGGCCGCCGCAGCCGTTCGGTCCAATCAGGTAGCAATCAAGTGTGTATGTGTGTGTGTCCGTGCGTGCGTGCGTGTGTGTGTGCGTGAGTGTGTGTGTGTGTGTGTGAGAGAGTGTGTGTGTGTGTTTATGTGTGTGTGTGTGTGTGTGTGTGACGCATGGTGTTTTCACCACGTGACCATTCAGCCACGGAACCCCTTGAAAATAAAGAAGAAGAGCACGGGGCTGCTACCCATGGTCACTGCTAGAGCGTTTTGAAAGGGCACAGGAACCCCTCATTGACGCCAGAATCACAGCCAGCATGCGTAACGCTGTCGTGACTTACGACACACGAGAGCACCTGTCCTGGCAGGTGCATGCAAGTTGATAGTGAATGAAAGGGATAGAAAAAGTTTCTGGAACTCAACCGGGCATGGCAATTAAAGTTGCTTCATTGTATATTTTTGATTGTAATAGAGCACCCATGGCTCTCTCACCTACTGCCTGTGCCTCATACTCATGTGTGTGTGTGTGCATGTGTGTGTGTGTGTGCAAGTGTGTGTGTGCGTGTGTGTGTGTGCGTGCGTGTGTGTGTGTGTGTCCCACACGATGTTCTCACCATGTGACCTCGCAGCCACGTAACCCCTTCACCTTCTACCTCTGTGCTGTTTCTGCTGGGTCACTTGTCTGCCACTACCCACACCTCATACCCATGATCGCTGCTTAGAAAGCGGACAAACAACTCCTCTGACAGTAACAATGCAACCCAGCAAATCAAAGCTGGCAGGGCGCTCTCCTTGCAGCCGCCCTACAAAACTAAAGACACTCCTCTGACACTAACAATGCGACCCACAAAATTAACGCTGGCGTGCTCTACACCACCCTTGTTCTCCCCACAGGTGCGAGTAGGGGAAGGGGCAGGGCCCCCCACCCGTTCTCTCACATGACCACAGCTTCCACTTCTTTGTGGCTGCCTTCTCCTGGGGGTGTCCCCCTCTCCCATGAAGCGCCCGCAGCATCGCCCTCCATCACACCTTCCCTGCCACAGGTAATTGTATGTGCGTGCATGCTTGTGAGCATGTGAGTGGATGTGTCATTCAATTGAGTGGATGTGTAATTCAGTTGATGTATGATTTGAGTGTATTGTATGTGTCATTCAATTGAATGTTTGAACTGAGTGTATTGATGTATGTGTCATTCATTTGAGCGTATGTGTCATTCAATTAGTGGTCGTAGGAAAGCCGCAGGTGCCCGTTCAAAAGGTTCATGTGTGTTGGTGTGTGTGTGTGTGTGTGTGTGTGTGTGTGTGTGTGTGTGTGTGTGTGTGTGTGTGTGTGTGTGTGTCTGTGTGTGTGTGTTTATATATGTGTGTGAGG
>Ga0307942_1000832_pt1 | contig 23186 bp, 32 predicted proteins | sample OrgLakmetagen175_FD_201846 | JGI IMG/M metagenome (GOLD analysis project Ga0307942, IMG submission 201846) | Saline water microbial communities from Organic Lake, Antarctica - #175 | ecosystem: Environmental > Aquatic > Non-marine Saline and Alkaline > Saline | place: Antarctica: Organic Lake... | reverse complement strand
CTCACACACACACACTCACTAACACACACACACTCACTCACTCACTCACACACTCTCTCTCTCACACACACACACACACACACACACACACACACACACACACACACACACACACACACACAGACACTGCAGTGGGGCTCCAAAGGGTGGTATGCATGAAGCGTGCATTGCAATGCAAGGACAAGCACACAACATTTTTGTGTAAATTTGCAGCAAAGGGTGTGACGATGACCACAAAACATTTGTGTGAATCTGCAGCAAAACTTCTGTGTGGATCTGCAGCAAAGAGTATGGAGACGGTGCTGCTAACCAGGTGTGTTTGCATGCATGTGTGTGTGTGTGAGTGTGTGTGTGTGTGAGTGTGTGTGAGTGTGTGAGTGTCTGTGTGTGTGAGTGTGTGTGTTTGTTTGTGCGCATGTGCGTATGTTTGCATGTGAGCCTCATCATGTTTGGCGATGACCACGAGAGGAAGGATAGACAGGCAAACACAAACTGTATTTTATATAATAGGCTTGACACGAGGCACATCAATTTCGAGAGAAAAGAGATGGACAGGCATGCAAGTCGAGAGCTTGCTAGACCATGACCTATAACTTAGGGCTTAGGGTTTAGACCATTACTTAGGTTGAACACGAAAGATATCCCAGCGTAAAAGAATCGAGCTTTTCACAATATTTTAGGCAAGCTTACATACACTTCTCTATGCGCATGACTAAAGGGTGAGACCCTGCTAGCTTTTTGTTTGAACGAATGTGACAATACCTTATTCCAACGCACCCACAGTCAAGAATGACAATTGTGGGCCATGAGTCGGCAGTGGATTCATGGGCTATGGATTGGGAGTGCATTTCTGTGGGTGATTGGTTAGAGCTTCACCGCACACACGCACACACACACACACACGCACACACACACGCACGCATGCAGACACACACACACACACGCACGCACGCACGCACGCACACGCACACAAGCACGCACACACACACGTACACACACATACTTGGTGCACGTGGCTTTGAAAATGCAGTGAATAAAAAAAGAAATCATGCAAGCATAACAAAGGGGTCACAGGGAGTGCAGGGTTTGAGGATGCCCAACCTCCGCATTCGGAGAGGTGCAATAAAGATGAGAGATTTGCTCGTTGCGTATGCACGTTGCAGCGAGCTTGGTTGTGTTCAAAGAACACACACACGCACGCACACAGGCACGTACACACACATGCACGCACGCACGCACACACACACGCGCACACAACTCACACACAAGCACAAATACACACATGCACGCATACAAAGATACACCCACGTTGCAGCACATACAAACTAGGAACGCAAGCTGGGTTGTGGCCAAGGAATACACACACGCACATACGCACACACACGCACACACATACGCACATACGCGCACACACACGCACACACGCGCACACACACATACGCGCATTGTGATACATGCAGACCTGTGGGTGTGAAGGGGTGGTGGGGTACGAGCGCACGTGTGGCCTCGCTGATCTGTATGCAGTTGTAAGGGCACGTGGACTCCATGCGGCTGGCAGTGTTCCTGCGTGTGCATTTGTGTGTGAGTGTGTGTGTGTGTGAGCGTGTGTGTCTGTGCGTGGTGTGTGTATTTGTGTGTGTGCGTGTGTGCGTGTGTGTGTATGAGTGTATGTGTGTGTGAAGTTTTCTGTGTCATGGCGCATGTAAATGTCTGCTTGTGTGAAATAGCATTTAAGATTGTGCGTGTGTGTACTTACGCGTGATGCATGCGTGTGCGTGTTGTGTATGTGTGTGCACGATCGTTTGCAGCACAAATAATGTGCGTGTTTGTGTGTGCACGATAGTGTGCAGCACAAATAACGTGCGTGCGTGTGTGTGTTTGTGTGTGTGCACGATCGTGTGCAGCACAAGTAACTGCACACACTAACGACTGCAGTGTGATGACGTGACTGTGGGCGTGAATTAATATCGCTATCACTCCTGCAGTATCCACAATATCCACACACACTCTCTTTTGCTCACACACACGCACAGACACACACTTACACACACACGCACGTGATTAGACCAGACCTGACTTTCAGGACACAGTGTTGCATGCATGAGCGCTCACATTATGTCACCGTCACACACAGGACACACTGTGGAATGCATCGCGTACTCATGTCACAGCTGAACACATGACGCACAGACGTGCATGTGAGTAATCACGTGATGTCACAGTTGCGCGCATGACGCACAGACGCACACGCGAGGACTCACATCACGTCACCGAACAGTGAGTACTTGGGCAGCTTGGCGCCGATGAGGCCAGAGACGGCGGGGCCTGTGTCGAATGGCACATGGACAGTGGGTGAGTGTTTTTTGAGAGTGAGTGAGCATGCGCGTGTCAGGGGGTGTCTGCGGCAGAATTCCAGGCTGCGTTTGAAATATCTCAAACACATGTCTACAGCTTCAACAACGAGCATGTGTGTGCAGCTTGGATCGTAATGTGTGTGTGTGTGTGTGTGTGTGTGTGCGTGCTTGTGTGTATGTGTGTGTGCAGCATACAATTTATTCAAGGAGCAGCGGGTGATTTTGTCAGGGCAAGGCAAGAAAACCTGTCTTATTTTTGCCTTGCACTGAATTTTCTTGATCAACCTATACCTGACCCTCACATACACACACGCAAGCACACACACACGCACACATGTACGGACACACACACACAACAACACACACACAACACAAGTGTACACATCACACATAACAACAACACCCGCACACGCACACAACATATGTATACACAACACACACAACAGTACCCACCTGTATGTATGCCTACGCGTATAACCGTGGGCTGAGTATTATGGGGCATGGGCACCGTTTTGGCACAGTACAGCAGCGCCTGCACAAAAATGGCACAACAAACAGCAGGGATGTGTCACATGGCGTATTCTTAGAATATGTGCGTATTCTTATAATACGCCGTATCGTATTAAGCACGTATTTTACCGTATTGAACGTCCCAAATGACCGTATGACACACCCCTGGAAAACAGGATCATGTAGTTAGGGCAACGACGGCTGCGACCACACATGTGTTATCATATGTGATTGCATCATGCATGCATGTGTATAAGCAGTGTAAGCAAGGTTGTTATTGACAACAACATCTCTGTTTATACGTGCAGCAGTGCATACACAGCTCTGTTCATACGTGCAGCAGTGCATACACAGCTCTGTTTATACGTGCAGGAGTGCATATACAGCTCTGTTTAAACGTGCAGTGCATATACAGCTCTGTTCATACGTGCAGCAGTGCATACACAGCTCTGTTCATACGTGCAGCAGTGCATATACAGCTCTGTATATACGTGCAGCAGTGCATACACAGCTCTGTTCATACGTGCAGCAGTGCATACACAGCTCTGTTCATACGTGCAGTGCATACACAGCTCTGTTCATACGTGCAGCAGTGCATACACAGCTCTGTTCATACGGTGCGGTGCATATACAGCTCTGTTTATACGTGTAGTGCATATACAGCTCTGTTTAAACGTGCAGTGCATATACAGCTCTAGGCGGTGCTACAATGGAGGCATCATATCACCTTTTGTTCAATAACAGCGCATATGATGCATGATCCTATTCTGAGCATTTTTCTACACACAGGTGTTGTACAATACTTTGCAGGCACAGCATGCTTGCGCATAAGTGAGGGAGCCATTGCTTATCAGTCACGCTGTACATCCGTTTCCCGTCACACACACACACATTACCATCATTTTATCATCATTTACCATGTACTTGACCCACTAACTTCTTGCAAAGAACACATCGCACACACTGAGTGGCTGTCCCACTGGACTTGGATAGGGATCGCATCAGACGGTGCCAAAACATCGGGAGCCAACGGACAGGATGGTAAAATGATGGTAAAATGGTGGTAAAAAGGTTCTGCCACACCACTCAGCTTGAAAGATCAGCAGCACAGGCTGTGCAGCTTCACCGGTTCTGACACTTTGTGGACATCAGCAAAGTATGTGACAGGTATTGCAACAGACAAGGCTGGACCGCTCCCCCTTACCTTGGCAAAGGGCAATACACGCTGCGCAGCTTCACCAGTTCTGACACTTCGTGGGCATCAGCAAAGTACGTGACAGGTAATGCAACAGACAAGGCTGGACCGCTCCCCCTTACCTTGGCAAAGGACAGGACACGCTGCGCAGCTTGTTCAGGGTTTGGATTAGGGTCGATGCAAATGAAACCATCCTCATCGAGCATAGTCAGCCCTCCCGCGGCGATGTAGCAGTCCCCTACATCCAAAAGTTGTGTGTGCGCTTGAGAGCATGTTCATGCTAAATGCAGGAGAGCAACTCTGACACGTTATTGATTCAAATGGATTAGTCTCTCCTCCACCCACGCCTACCCACACCCCCAAACTCACACACACCCACGCAAGCACGCACGCACGCACGCATGCACGCATACCCAAACTCACACACACCCCAAACTTACACACACACCCCACAGTACAGGCAATCACAGCACATCCCTGCCCCAAACCGTTTTTCCTGCCTCCGTTCACGCGCGGTCCTTCAATTCGTCCTTACCTGCTGTCTCAACCTGCGTGTGTGCATGAACATAAGCACGCCAGCAATTAGAAAGCAGTAGCTTCCCAGACTAATGGCAGATAAAAAAAGAACAGATATGCATTTCAATGACGTGTGTGCTTTAGTTTCTGTTATTAAGGAATACTTTCAGTTTCAAACATAGGATAGGCAACTTCTGGCACAGGATACAGCACACTGTCTAAACAGCAGACGAAGGGTCCCTGCATAGACAAAGGATTCCCATGCAGACAGTGGATTTCCAAGGCAGTGGAACTCCTGCCGTAAAGTTGTTAAGCAGTGGGCATCAGAATGAGGGACTTAAGGTGCTCTGGTAGTTCGTGGAAGGCAGACTGTCATATGGTGCTCCATATTGCAACCCCTTTCATACAGCACACACACCATAACCCAGCAGCTCACATCATATGAGCAGCACAGGCTTGTTTGTCAAGCGTCAAGCACCACATAATTGCTAGCATAGAATACTTTTACTCTACCCCCCCTCTCTCACACACAAAGTTACACACACACACACAGCGCGCACACACATGCACACGCACACGCATGCGCACACACATGCGCGCACACACATGCGCGCACACACATGCGCGCACACACATGCACGCACACACATGCGCGCACACACATGCGCGCACACACAAACACACGCACGTACCCACGCAAGCAAGCACGCTCACACGCGGACACACACACACACCTTGTAGATCTCATAGGTGTCCACCAGTTCATCAAAGGCCGTGAACAGCTCGTTCAGGTACCCCATGACTTGGTCTGGTTTGACTTGCTTGCTCATGGTGGTGAAGCCCACGATGCTGTGGAGTGTAGGAGGCAAATTCAAGATGAGTGAGAGATTTGTGCGTTTAAGTAGGCACACCTATGCCTGGCTTGGTGGTGAAGCACACAATGCTGTGAGGGTCAGGAAGGAAGAAATCTCAAGATGAGAGAGAGAGAGACTTGTGTGTTTCAGGAAGCTCAATTTTGTCAGGCTTGGTGGTGAAGCCCACGATGCTGTGAGGTTCAGGAAGCAAGTCCAAGGTGAGGGGGATAAAGCAATTGGTTCAGGAGCAAGCACATGCTACTCTGGCATGGGTGCAACCCACAAGCTGCAAGCAGTACGCTACATATATAACGCAGAAGAGTGAAGAAGCAGTCCAGCCTTGCAGTATGTTGGATGAGAGTGAGCGAGGGCCCTTTGCGCTTGCGCAGCCTTTCATGGTCTTTTGCACTTTTGCGCAGCCTGTCACGGTTTGCCTTGTTTTGTGCGCTCTCTATGAGACACAGCTCACAAGCCAGACATGCAATTGGTGGATGACAGAAGGAAGCAAAGGCTGCTTCTTTGTGGGATCATGTGCATTTCCAGTCATGCATAGGTAGTAATATGTATTATGTGTGTGCTCAAATGTACAAACTTGGACCTGCGCCCCTGATCAGGAACGCTGCACACACTTAGTGTACACAATATAGATGAATGGTCGCAACGTACACTTTGTGTACATATTATACATGAATGGAAGTGAAGCACTTCAGGGCCCTTTGCCGCAAATTCCCCCCCTTTGATTCATCATCAGCTGTCCTAAAAAAGGGAGTCGTGGAGACCTCAAGCCAAATTTCTTCAAGTTTCGTTTGAATGGGGTTGTGCCGGCAAACTACCCTTGAAAAAGACAGCCGTGAAAGAGCGGCATTTCGATCAGGAGTGCAGCAACTCCACCTCTGTACGTGCAGCCTACAAAGGGGGTGCTACTTTCTTTACACGCAGCCTGCAAAGGGGTGCTACTTTCTGTACACGCAGCCTACAAGGGGGTGCCTACAAAGGGGGTGCTACTTTCTTTACACGCAGCCTGCAAAGGGGTGCTACTTTCTGTACACGCAGCCTACAAGGGGGTGCCTACAAAGGGGGTGCTACTTTCTTTACACGCAGCCTGCAAAGGGGTGCTACTTTCTGTACACGCAGCCTACAAGGGGGTGCCTACAAAGGGGGTGCTACTTTCTTTACACGCAGCCTGCAAAGGGGTGCTACTTTCTGTACACGCAGCCTACAAAGGGGGTGCTACTTTCTTTACACACAGCCTACAAAGGGGGTGCTACTTTTTTTACGCGCAGCCTACAAAGGGGGTGCTATCTCTTTTTCCACCCACACACACTCTTTCGCCACCTTGCCTCTTTCCACCTCGCTTCTTTCGCCACCTCATTACACGCAGCCTCCACCTCGCCTCTTTTGCCACCTCGTTACACCCAGCCTACAAGGGGGTGCTACTTTCTTTTTCCACCCACGCACACTCACTCTGTAAACAAGATGGTTACATTTTCGTGGGAGCTAGCAAGATGTGAAACTGAGGGTGCTGGAGCGCCTGTGTCCGCTCCTGGTTGATTGGGCTGCTTGGCCACCATGTACTCAAGCACGTGCCTGCAGTCATTGTTTTCACACATTACGCACAGTAAATTATTAGTCAAGGTGTACTTCATTGAAACTCAAGTTGTTACAGGACTGCTTGGCCATCATGTACTCAGGCACATGCGTGCAGTCATTGCGGTCACACATCACACACGGCACATCAGTCCAAGTGCACATCATGCAAATTGAAACTCAAATTGTTACAGGACTGCTTGGCCATCATGTACTCAGACACGTGCGTGCAGTCATTGCGGTCACACATCACACACGGCACATCAGTCCAAGTGCACATCATGCAAATTGAAACTCAAGTTGTTACAGGACTGCTTGGCCATCATGTACTCAGGCACGTGCGTGCAGTCATTGTGGTCACACATCACACACGGCACATCAGTCCAAGTGCACATCATGCAAAGTGAAACTGAAGTTGTTACAGGACTGCTTGGCCATCATGTACTCAGGCACATGCGTGCAGTCATTGTGGTCACACATCACACACGGCACATCAGCCCAAGTGCACATCATGCAAATTGAAATTCAAGTTGTTACAGGACTGCTTGGCCATCATGTACTCAGGCACGTGCGTGCAGTCATTGCGGTCATACATCACACACGGCACATCAGTCCAAGTGCACATCATGCAAATTGAAACTCAGGTTGTTACAGGACTGCTTGGCCACCATGTACTCAGGCACATGCGTGCAGTCAATGCCGCCACACCTTACGTCAGTCAAGGCACAGTCTGTCGAGGATGCAAGGAAAGGGATGCATGGTCGTGAAGCACAGCCTGCTACAATCAGCACTACAATCTTGAGGCATGAGTGGCTTGGATTGCCGTCTCTATTAGCAAGGCACACCAACATTGTTTGTACAATTAGTTGACATACTTGGCACGCCTCTCGCTCCTGCGTATGTGACAGCACCATCTCAGCTGACAAATCTATATGTCGCGCGTGTGTGTGTGTGTGTGTGTGTGTGTGTGTGTGTGCTGCCTCTGTGCATAACAGGAAGCTGCTTGCTGTGGCACGCACGCACACACACCCACACCCCCACACCCACACCCACACCCACACACCCACACCCACACCCACACCTACACCCACACCCACACAAGAAGAAAAGGAAAAAGGAGCAGGCATTGAAAACCCACTCTCCACATCAATTCAGGACAAGGAGCCACTTCACCAAAAAAAGGAGAAAACAACAATGGGGATCAGGAGGGCTTTGTAGGCTTGGCCTGGAACCCGCTCCTGATGACAGTTGGTAAAAATGGTACCAGAAAGGACTTTTCTGACATGCCACTCTTATACGCCTGCTCGAAAAGCAACTGTGACACACGCTGTGACGAAACATAGCATATATGCGTACTGCCTCTGCGTTGGCAAATACGAAGCACTGCACTCTTGCAGTAACTGGTAATATTTTGTGCAAAAAGCAGCAGCACACTGCAGCCTGCTGGCAAGCCTCGTGCTGCTGCTGCCTCTGCGTAGGTAAGTACGAAGCACCGCACTCTTGCAGTAACTGGAAATCCTTTGTGCGAAGAGCAGCAGCACACTGCAGCTTGCTGGCAAACCTCGTGCTGCTGCTGCCTCTGCATAGGTAAGAACGAAGCACCGCACTCTTGCAGGGAAACATTTCCTGCTCTGGCAGCAACAGCCCAACACAGTTTAGCCAAACACTTCTCTGGCGCTGGAAGCCACATGCAGGAAGGCATCTCCTCATGAAACACGAGCTGGATCTAAGTCGGGGCAGTCATGCGTGTTTCTCCCACCACGCTTCACTTGGTAATACAACAAGCGACGCATCCTTGTGTGCACTCTTACCGTGGGAGCATCTGCTCGAGCATGTCTAGCAGGCTAGCTGGTTCTTTGTCAGGGAACCATGCGTGCCTCCAACTCTGCTTTATCTGGTAATACAACAAGCGACACCTCCTTGTGTGCACTCTCACCGTGGGAACATCTGCTCGAGCATGGCAAGCTGGCTCTCAGTCAAGCCGTTCATGCGGGCCTCAAGCTCTGCTCTGCTTGTGATGTCGGTTTGGAGCAGCAGCAGGGCAGGGTGACTGCTGACTGGGTCTGTGATGGCCATAGCTTGCACCTCGTGCCTGTCAGCAACGTGGAGGTGTGGTCAGTTACAAAGGAGTGACAAGCAGACATGCAGTGTGCATGAGTACATGTAGGCGACAATACATGTTTGATGGTCATGGCATGCACCTCATGCCTGTCAGCGAGGTGGAGGCGTAGTCACTTACAAAGGAGCGACATGCAGAGGTGTAGTGTGGATGAGTGCATAAAGGCAACAGTGCTTTCGTGATGGCCATAGCTTGCACCTCGTGCCTGTCAGCGAGGCGGAGGCGTGGTCACTTACAAAGGAGTGACTGGCAAACATGTTGTGTGGATGAGTACATTAAGGCAGCAATGAAATCTTAATGGCTTGCACCTCATACTTGTCAGCAAGGCGGAGGCGTGGTCACTTACAAAGGAGTGACTATCAAAGGTTGTTATGCAAATGTGCAAATGTGTGCTGCAAATGTGTGCTGGAAATGGCCATGGCTTGCACCTCATGCCTGGTGATGATGGAGGAGGGGTGATAAAATCCAAGGAGCGATGTGTGGCAGCGGTGTGATGCAAATGTGTGGTGTGATGGTTATGGCTTGCACCTCATGCCTGGGGATGGAAAGGTAGGCACTGACAGAGGAGCAGGCTAGCTGGTATTGGGGGAGGTAGTCACTTGCAATTAAAGTGGCTGTCACGAACAAAAGAGCAGAGGCTTTTGATGCACAATTCAGTAGGGTTGGCCAGGACCATATATATACGGTGTACATACGGTATTTTTGGCTTGAAAATCACCAAATATCCGGTGTATATATACGTATATATACGGTTCTGGCCAACCCTACAATTCAGTCAAAGTGGTCAAGATGGAGAGAGGCGGGGGAATGACGACAGCAAATATACAAACACACGCAAGTACACACACCAACCATCCTCTGACGAGCAAACACACAAACACACACGCGAGTACACCCCAACCATCCTCTGACGAGCAAACACACAAACAAACGCAAGTACACCCCAACCATCCTCTGACGAGCAAACACACAAACACACACGCAAGCACACCCCAACCATCCTCTGCCGAGCAAACACACAAACACACGCAAGTACACCCCAACCATCCTCTGACAACAAACACACAAAAACACGCACGCAAGTACACCCCAAGCATCCTCTGCCGAGCAAACACACAAAAACACGCAAGTACACCCCAACCATCCTCTGCCGAGCAAACACACAAACACACGCAAGTACACACCCCAGCTATCCTCTGACATTTAGTGGGAAATTCAGACACCTCATTGTTGGGAGCTCAATGCATGCACCAACTCAAAGAAATGAAAGAGGAAAAACAAGATGTATTCCGTTATGGAAGACCAGCTTTTATTACCAGGGGCTCAGCCAGTGAAACCCACAGCCACATTCACTGTGGTGGCTGCGCTGCACTCATGAGGCTGTGGGTTTGCTGGCTGCCCTGATGTGTGTAGCTGAATCAGAGCCCAATAACCCTTGTACCCAATCTGCACAGAAGCAGCATTGAAAACATAAAAGCAATTACTGATACACACGCACACACACAGCCCCTCACCAGCAAGACAGCCTCACAGCTGTTCCCAACGATAAGCCATCTTCCTCCACCTCTCCCTCATCTCCCCCGCCAACAAAGCCTCCATCATCTTTGACGTGGGTGTGCCTGAAGCGCTCTGCAGCACGACCCTCCTGCAGCTGCTGGGCATGCCTCCCAAGCAGCTGCTCCCCCTGCTGCACCTGCTGTTGCTGCACCCCTTGTTGCTGCTGCAACATTGGTTGCTCTTGCTGTTGCTGCTGCTGCTGCTGCTGCTGCTTCCCTTGTTGCTGATGCCACTGCAGGGAACTGAGCTGGGGGACGCAGACCTCTGCCTTTGGCTGCTCAGCTCGGTTGAAAGAGCCCCCGCAGCCTGGGGAAAAACAGTGAGCAAAGTACTGACACCTCATTCGCTAAAAAGGCTGGGGTGATAAGGCTGGCCTTATTACCACAGGGCGCACTGTTAATCATTACCACAGGGTGCACTGTTAATTAGCACCGCAGGGTGCACTGTTTATCAACACCACAGGGTGCACTGTTTATCAACACCACAGGGTGCACTGCTTATCATCACCACAGGGTGCACTGTTTATCAACACCACATGGAGCACTGTTTAGCATCACCACAGAATGCACTGTTTATCATCACCACAGGGTGCACTGTTTATTAACACCACAGGGTGCACTGTTTATCATCACCACAAGATGCACTGTTTAGCATCACCACAGGGTGCACTGTTTATCATCACCACAGGGTGCACTGTTTATTAACACCACAGGGTGCACTGTTTATCATCACCTCAGGGTGCACTGTTTATCATCACCACAGGGCATATCTGTCCTGCACTGCTTTGTGCATATCTGTCCTGCACTGTTTATCATCACCACAGGGCATGTCTGTCCTGCACTGCTTTGTGCATATCTGTCCTGCACTGTTTATCATCACCACAGGGCATGTCTGTTCTGCACTGCTTTGTGCATATCTGTCCTGCACTGTTTATCATCACCACAGGGCATGTCTGTCCTGCACTGCTTTGTGCATATCTGTCCTGCACTGAATATCATCACCACAGGGCATATCTGTCCTGCACTGCTTTGTGCATATCTGTCCTGCACTGTTTATCATCACCACAGAGCATATCTGTCCCGCACTGCTTTGTGCATATCTGTCCTGCACTGTTTATCATCACCACAGGGCATATCTGTCCTGCACTGCTTTGTGCATATCTGTCCTGCATTGTTTATCATCACCACAGGGCATGTCTGTCCTGCACTGCTTTGTGCATATCTGTCCTGCATTGTTTATCATACCCACAGGGCATGTCTGTCCTGCACTGCTTTGTGCATATCTGTCCTGCACTGTTTGTCATCACCACAGGGCATATCTGTCCTGCACTGCTTTGTGCATATCTGTCCTGCACTGTTTATCATCACCACAGGGCATGTCTGTCCTGCACTGCTTTGTGCATATCTGTCCTGCATTGTTTATCATCACCACAGGGCATGTCTGTCCTGCACTGCTTTGTGCATATCTGTCCTGCACTGTTTATGATCACCACAGGGCATATCTGTCCTGCACTGCTTTGTGCATATCTGTCCTGCACTGTTTATCATCACCACAGGGCATATCTGTCCTGCACTGTTTATCATCACTACAGGGCATATCTGTCCTGCACTGCTTTGTGCATATCTGTCCTGCACTGTTTATCATCACCACAGGGCATATCTGTCCTGCACTGCTTTGTGCACCGTCGTGGCGTGGCGTTCAAACTGAACGCATCGACAGGGAACCAAGGTAGCAGTTTTGTTCTCTAATGAAGATGGCGGTGGGGGGAAGAAGTAAGAAAAGCACATCTGTATGCCCAAGCGCACAGAAACACACACATTTAAACATTCATGTACCGGTATGTACCAGGGGGATTAGCAGGGGGACTGGCTGGTTTGAAGTCAAAGGCAGATCTTGCACTTATATACACACACAGCAATACGCTCATCACACACATTCATATACATACCAGGGGGGGCGCTGCAAGCTAACTCTTTCCCGGTCAAAGAGACCTGAGCGAGGGCGGCCTCTGACGAGGTCATGATGGAATTTGTAGGCTCGCTCACAGTGCAGACCTGAGTGTGACCACAGTCCACAGGCCGATGTTTGAGCCAAATAAACGAGTACAAAAAGGCAGTAGCGAGATCAAATTCAAGAGCTCTGAGGATTTTGGGGCTTGCTGGCTTGCGTGCAGCTCAAGCATGAAAGGCAAGGGCTAAATACTGCTGATGCCAAAGCCAAATGCATTTTAGCGCAAGGGTCACGTGCGTGGTCGTGAGCACACAAGGGCTAAACACTGCGGATGCCAAAGCCAAATGCATTTAAGCGAACGGGTCACGTGCGTGGTCGTGAGCACACAAGGGCTAAACACTGCTGATGCCAAAGCCAAATGAATTTAAGCGCAAGGGTCACGTGCGTGGTCGTGAGCACACAAGGGCTAACACTGCGGATGCCAAAGCCAAATGCATTTAAGCGTAAGGGTCACGTGCGTAGTCGTGAGCACACAAGGGCTGAAACACTGCGAATGCCAAAGCCAAATGAATTTAAGCGCAAGGGTCACGTGCGTGGTCGTGAGCACACAAGGGCTGAAACACTGCGGATGCCAAAGCCAGATGAATTTAAGCGCAAGGGTAAAGTGCGTGGTCGTGAGCACACAAGGGCTGAAACACTGCGGATGCCAAAGCCAAATGAATTTAAGCGCAAGGGTCACGTGCGTGGTCGTGAGCACACAAGGGCTGAAACACTGCGGATGCCAAAGCCAAATGCATTTAAGCGCAAGGGTCCCATGCATGGTCGTGAGCACACAAGGGCTAAACACTGCGGATGCCAAAGCCAAATGAATTTAAGCGTAAGGGTCACGTGCGTGGTCGTGAGCACACAAAGGCTGAAACACTGCGGATGCCAAAGCCAAATGCATTTAAGCGTAAGGGTCACGTGCGTGGTTGTGAATTTAAGCGCAAGGGTCACGTGCGTGGTCGTGAGCACACAAAGGCTGAAACACTGCGGATGCCAAAGCCAAATGCAGTTAAGCGCAAGGGTCCCGTGCGTGGACGTGAGCACACAAGGGCTAAAACACTGCTGTGCCTATCAAAGGTGTGGGGGACAGAGCATCACACAACATCTGTTGTCACACCCATGTTTATGACTGGCAACGGTTTGTAAGGGCCCTCATGGGTAAGGGTGCGTGGGACGACACAGTGTGCGAGTGTTACAGAAAAAGGTGTACAGCGAGAGGGACGACACAGTGTGAGAGTAATACAAAAGGTGTACAGCAAGAGGGACGACACAGTGTGCGAGTGTTGCAACAAAAGGTGTACAGCGAGAGGGACGACACATGACCAAAGCTCTTACCATGCAGACTTGCTGTTCATTCTATTTTTGCTTATTTAGTTTGACGGGTGGGTGCATGTGTCGCAAGTGTGCGTTGTACGGCACACACACATCTCCTACCATGGAGGTGGGCTGACCGCCCTTTGCTTCTCGCTTTAGCAGCTGCTGCTTCAACAGACCCTGGGGTTGAGGCTGCTGCTGCTGCTGCTCTTGCGGCTCTTGCTGCAATGAATGCTGCTCCTGCCGCAGTGGGTGCTTTTGCTGCTGCTGCTGCTGCTGCAAACGGTTGGGACTTAAACAACCGAGTAAGGGCGAGAGAGCACTGCTGTCTGGAGATAACCAAGGAGGAGGAGGAGGCAGAGAGATCTCTTGATTGGATCTGTGCTGTGTTTGGCATTTAGTGGCATTCCAATCTTTCTCCCAGCACGACAAGGTCGGGGGGGCATCATGGGTCTGGTCCACGGTCTGCAGGCACACATGTAGCATGTCACATGGAGCATGTCACATGAAGCAGATCACATGGAGCAGGTCACATGGAGCACATGGAGCATGTCACATGAAGCATGCATGTGTGTAACTTGGGGAATGGATGACGCTCCTCCTGATTAGCGCCTGTGCTCACCCACACGCATCTGGTACTGGAGTGAAGGAGCCCATCAAGCAGAAACCTTGCATGGGGTGTTACTCCAGGCAGGTAGCTTAGTGTCAAGGCACAGGTTGTAGGCCCAGATGCCATAAAAAAGTCATGTCTTTAAAAACACACACACACACACTGACACACGCACGCACGCATGCACACGCACATATACTTATACATATACACATACATACATACATACACAAACACAACACAGAGACACACCGACACACAAACGCAAACAAACACACGCGCTTACACACACGCTTGTCGACATAGACACACACACACATACAGAAAGTCAAGAGCCATGCTGGTGCTGACAACAACTTACTGAATTGAATTCCTGTTTGAACACACACACACACACACACACACACAGAAACAAACTCACACGACACACCCGCCCACCAGCACCACCCCCCACACACCTGCATTCCCATACACACTCCCACACACCGCCGCCACACACACACCTGACCCGACGACAGGCGACTCAGAACTGGAACATTGCTTCCGATTGTGTGACAACTTGCTGAGTCACCGCTTGTCCCTCTCTTAGTCCTCCTCACTACATTTGTCCACCCCCCCTCTGCTCCCTCCCCGCTGCTCACGCTGCCCCTCTTTTCGTTTTCGGCACCACTCCGCACAAGGTTCAGCTCCAGACACTTGTGCTCTGTGATACTTTCCATGCTAGCACTGCCTGGCATGTTCTTTCCAAGTCCTCTAGACTTTGCCATGAGCCCATGCTGCGGGATGTAGGTGCGCTCGCTGGTGCTCTCTGGGCTCCCCCCCCGGAGTAAGTGCTCCTCCAGATCGCCCTACAAAGGGAGACACGGCAGCAGTTTGCCACAGCAGTTTGCCACAGCAGTTTGCCACAGCAGCACTCAAGCCAGCAGACAATGTGTCTTGAGAAGGGTTGGCCAGAACCGTACATACACACCGTATATGACCATATGTATGGTGATTTCCCTGCCAAAAATACCGTATATTCACCATATATGCCTATGAATGTATGGTTCTGGCCAACCCTAGTCTTGAGTCAGTCACTGCGTGTCGTCGATTTTCATGTAAACACAACAAAAAAATGTAGTACACGCAGCATCATGTTGGTAGGAACATCCTGCACATGCCTAAACAAGCAAGTGTGTGCGTACGGCAAACATGTGTGTGGCAAGCGCGCGCGGGTGCATGTGCGAGCATGCTTGCATGCAGGTCAGAATGTATTTGATTGCTTTAGTGTGTGTGTGTGTGAGTGTGTGTGTGTGTGTGAGTGTGTGTGTGTGTGTGCGTGTGTGTGTGTGTAAGTGTGTGTGTGTGTGCGTGTGTGTGTGTGAGTGTGTGTGTGTGTGCGCACGTATGTGCTTGTGCGTGTGCATGGGCGCACATGTATGTGTGGTTGTGCAGGTGTGCGCTCGTGCACATATGTATGTAGGTATGCATGTGTGTGCATGTGCGTGCATGGTTGCGTGCATTCTGGTGTGTGTATGTGTGTGCTTGTGTCTGTGTGCGTTTGTGTATGCGTCGCCATGCAAGCGTGGACGTGTTTTTTGGATTTGTAAAGGCAAGGATGTGGCCAAAGGATGCAATTTGAGTCTGCCGGAATATTTGCTTGGACGTTGCATGGGCGTCAATCAGACAGCATGCCAACTTGCATTTGCATTGATGTCAGCTTGCACGCTGTGCCTTCTTTGCCTGTTGTTGCCTGTAACTGGCACACCTTGCCAGAGATGAGTGACCTCACGGAGTCTGATTTGAATTGTACAAGAGAATGCTGTATTAACGCACACAAGGTTAACAGTTACCTTTGTGGGTATGGTAGGCAGCTGGCTATCGCTGCTGTCCTCCTCATTTGTACGCTCGTTCGTGTTGCTGTTGACGGGGACGGGGACACTCGCCATCTTTGTGAGGGACACTCTCAAGTCAGAAATGCTGGAGTTCCGTGCTCGAGCGGCCTGGGATTGAATGCACGCACCCACCTAGGGGTCTCAATAAACCAGCAGAAGGTAAAAGAAAAAGAAACATTTTTGTGTTTCGTGTTCAAGCAGCCTTGAGTCCAAAACACACACACACACACACATTAAGGGCCTTAAAAACCAGGAAACAAGGAGGAAAGGCCAACATACGGAACCTGTGTGCTTGAGCAACTGGGGCAGTGAAAAGGTGGCAGGCAAACATTTCAACAGCACACATTTCAACAGCATATTTTAACAGCAAACATTTCAACTGGGGCAGTGAAAAGGTGGCAGGCAAACACAGTTTAAATGTTGACAAACATGTACACACAGTGGTTCAACTGCAGATCCGTGCATTTTGTAGGTGATAGACACACATACACAACACACATGCTCACACACACACACACACACACACACACACACACACATACAGACACACAAACCCACACACGCACAAACATACACATACAAACATTCTCACACACGCCAGTCCTGCGCACTCACACACACACACATACAGACACACAAACCCACACACGCACAAACATACACATACACACATTCTCACACACGCCAGTCCTGCGCACTCACACACACACGCCAGTCCTGCGCACTCACACACACACACACATACACACACATGTCATTTGCGCACGCACACAAGCACACACATGCCATTTGCGCTCGCACACAAGCACATGCACACACAGACAAACAGGCACACACATACATACACACACGTCTGCTTGTGAACGCACGAGCCTCCTTCTCACCATCTTGCGATGCTCATCCTCGGATTTGCTGCAAGCACAGATTGGATGGGGCACACGGATGTTGGGACATCAGCCATTGGGAGGCTTGCATCTTAAATGCATGCACACGCTTCTATGGCACACACGGATGTTGAAACATAAACCATTGGGGAACGTGCATCTAAATGCATGCACACGTTTCTATTACACACGGATGTTGGGACATCAACCATTGGGAGGCGTGCATCTTAAATGCATGCACACGCTTCTATAGCACACACGGATGTTGGAACATAAAACCATTGGGGAACGTGCATCTAAATGCATGCACACGCTTCTATAGCACACACACACACAGATGTTGGAACATGAATCATTGAGGAACGTGCATCTAATTGAATGCACACACTTCTATAGCACACACGGATGTTAAAACATTGACCATTGGGGGATGTGCAAGTGCTTCTCACACATAGGGGAAAAAGGTAGTGCTCCTGCTATAGGGGGTGAGAAAAAATAATGCGAGTGCACCAATAAATCCCTCTTCCCACTTCAGTTTGGGCATTGACAAGTGAGATTTGGGTTTTCCCTGTCGCACGATCATCAGCTCTTGGCGCACAACGTTTTAAGAATGGACACTGGGTACACAGGTGTGTTTCAGGGTGGGTGCTCTTGTACGCAGGGCCTCATCAGCTCTTGGTGCACAACGTTTTAAGAATGGACACTGGGAACACAGGCGTTTTTCAGGGTGGGTGCTCTTGTATGCAGGGCCGTATGTAGGGTTGGTTGGCCAGGACCATACATATACGGTCTACACATGATATTTTGGCAGGGATTTCATCAATGTACGGCGTATATATACGGTTCTGGCCGACCCTAGGCATGTGCGGCGCAGTACTACAGCTCTGCCAAATCCTGCTAGTGCGTGAATACATACTTATACTCATAGCACACTATTTTGCATGCACACGCTGCTCTGACCGACCCTTCTTGCGCGAACAAACTCTGCCTTGGCCAGCTGTTCAAACAACCCAAGCCGCTTTGTAGGTTGAGCAGCCATGCCAGGCAGGAGGCCTTTGTAACCCAAACAAATTAAAACTAAGCGGCTTTGCCACCCACCCTACTTATACACGCACAGTGTCAGATACAATCGCCGTCTGCAACAAGCGTGTAATTTAAACAAACTAAAACTAAGCGGCTTTGCCACCCACCCCACTTATACACGCAGTGTCAGATAGAATCGCTGTCTGCAATAAGCATCACAGCATCATCATCAATCTCATTGTAGCCACCACACACTGTTGCGTGACAGTAGCCCAGACCAAGCCTTTCGCGTGAGACACCACAGTTGTGGTGAGCCCTTAGAACACATGCGGCTTTGACCGACCCTACAGAAACATGCACTGCCTTGGCCAACCCTTTTTGTGTGGACAATCACAGTGGTGGTGAGCCCTTAGAACTCATGCGGCTTTGACCGACCCAACAGAAACATGCACTGCCCTGGCCAACTCGTTTTGTGTGGACAATCACAGTGGTGGTAAGCCCTAAAAGTAGCACATGCGGCTTTGACCGACCCTACACATACTCGCCCTGCCCTGGCCAACCCATTTTGTGTGGACAATCACAGTGGTCGACCCTACACATACATGCACTGCCTTGGCCAACCCTTATTGTGTGAGAAATCACAGTGGTCGACCCTACACATACATGCACTGCCTTGGTCAACCCTTTTTGTGTGAGAAATCACAGTGGTCGACCCTACACATACATGCACTGCCTTGGCCAACCCTTTTTGTGTGAGAAATCACAGTGGTCGACCCTGCACATACATGCACTGCCTTGGCCAACCCTTTTTGTGTGGACAATCACAGTGGTGGACAATCATACATGCACTGCCTTGGCCAACCCTTTTTGTGTGAGGAATCACAGTGGTGGACAACCATACTCACACTCCACTGTCTGGGCCTTTGGACGCCCCTCTGCTTTCAGCGGCACGCTGCCTCTGAGAACTTGAAGAGCCGCCACCTGCGCAGCACAAAAGCAGCAGCAGCATCAATTGCGCACACAGGCTGTGCCTAAAGCCCTGATTTGCTCTGAAGCCTTCTTCAATGTGTCAGCACTTCTAATTACTCGAGGAGCTTCATTCAGCCTGCGCCAAGGCAGAACCGCATTGTTCACAAACACCGGACACTGTCTGAAGCCCTTGGCCCTCTTTCAAGCCCTTCTCTATTCAGGAAAACCTGTCCGTGTCTGAGATGCCGATCTGGACAATGTCTGAAGCCCTTGGCCCCCTTCTAAGCCATTTTTCAATCAGGAGAAGATGATAGTGCCTGAGGTGCCGATCTGGAAAGTTAGAGAGCACGTGCCTTGTTACACAGGGCCACGCGAGTTTGCGTGAAATAGCACAAACAGGGCCACGCGAGTTTGCGTGAAATAGCACAAACAGGGCCACGCACGTTTGCGTGAAACAGCACAAACAGGGCCACGCACATTTGCTTGAAATAGCACAAACAGGGCCACGCACGTTTGCGTGAAATAGCACAAACAGGGCCATGCACGTTTGCGTGAAATAGCACAAACAGGGCCATGCACGTTTGCGTGAAATAGCACAAACAGGGCCACGCACATTTGCGTGAAATAGCACAAACAGGGCCACGCACATTTGCTTGAAATAGCATAAACAGGGCCACGCACGTTTGCGTGAAATAGCACAAACAGGGCCACGCACGTTTGCGTGAAATAGCACAAACAGGGCCACGCACGTTTGCGTGAAATAGCACAAACAGGGCCACGCACGTTTGCGTGAAATAGCACAAACAGGGCCACGCACATTTGCGTGAAATAGCACAAACAGGACCACGCACATTTGCGTGAAATAGCACAAACAGGGCCACGCACATTTGCGTAAAAGAGCACAAACAGGGCCACGCAAGGTTGCATGAAAAAGCAGGAATGCGAACAGGTCTATAGCCTGGGCGAAGCTATTCGGTGATGGTAAGGGTCCTTATGAGTTCAGTATGAAACACCTGAACTCTGATCTTGAAGTGTAGCATAAAGTGAGATGATCTCACTTTCTGGTTTTCTCAGGTTTCTGCTTCCCTTCTCCATTCTTTTGATTCCTTGGAGAACACAACTCTCTCTTTAGCATACTTCCCCCCTCCCTCACCTCTTGGTTATATTGACAGAGACCTATGCATCTCACAATGCAAGCGGAATAGAACGTTGCGTTTAAACTTTAGCAGGTACGCTGCTGTCACAGTTGTGTAGGGTGGGCCAGGACCATATACATATACGTATATACGGTGTACATACGGTATTTTTTGCAGGGAAATCACCATACATACGGGCATATACGGTGTGTATATACGGTTCTGGCCAACCCTATAGTTGTGGCTTCTGAATGTTGACAAAAAATAAGTTATCCATTTAAGCCATTAAAGAGAGTTTGTGCGTGTACACTTGTCGCACAGCTGATTTAACAAACGAAGGCATATGGAAATTTCAATTTAAATTAATTGTACCGTTCTCACAAATGTCACCCCTTCAAACAAGAGAGTACATGAATTTGTGCGTGTACACTTGTCACACAGTTGCATTTAACAAAAGAAGGCATATGGGAATTTCATTTTATTTCTAGTGTACCGTTCGCACAATTGTCACCCCTTCAAACAAGAGAGTACACGAATATGTGATATTTGACATCATGAGGTGAAGCATATGAGGCTTTCCACACACAAGCACACCTACCCACCTACCTACATACGCCTTGGAATGAGTGACATCATTCCTTACAATGAAAGGGCACACAGAGCCAGCGATCAAAAAGCTGCAAAAATCAGCTGCCTGTCAGGGTAGCGAACGGAGGTACGGTACCAACACATGCTTTCATCACCATGAGGTTCTGTTCTGCACACACAACGAGGCGCTGCACACACAAGCACTCCGACCTCCACATGACAAGCTTCAAAGCAGTGACATCGCACTAATCGTAAAAGACCAAACCGAACACGTACAGCAATCACGAGGTAATGCACACACACAAGTACACCGACTGCTTCACGAGACGAGCCTCAAAGAAAAGACATCGCAGCTCAAAATGGCAGGACAAGTTTAACATAAAGCTGCCCTTACCCTTATCGCTTGAGCCTTGAATGAGTGACATGACGCGGGAGGAAGGCTCCACTGCCATGCCACTCCGAGTGGGCCTGTGCGCAGGAATAGGGATTGGCAAAATCATTCATACATGCGTAGGGTTGGCCGGAACCATATATATACGGTGTGTATACGGTATTCTTGGCAGGGAAATCACCATATATACGGTCATATACGGTGTATATATACGGTTCTGGCCAACTGATACATGCGAGTTTATGGTGTGTATCCGGAGTAGCAGGAAAGTTATGGCCAACCCTACTCATGCTTGGTTACCGCCACCACCTATGTGCCTGAGTATCGCACGTTGCGTCAGGCAGGAGACAAGACGCGCACACACACACACACACACACACACACGCGCACACACACACATACACACACGCACACGCACACACACACAGGCACGTACTACTCTATATACAGTAATAAACAGTGTTTTATGTATACAGTTCTGGCCAACCTTACACATGAATGAGCAAGGGAAGGAAGGTACGGGATGCAGAAGAGGAGGATGGGAGTAGAGTGTGCGTGTACATGGTGCGTGTACGTGGTGCGTGTGCATAGTGCGTGTACGTGGTGCGTGAGCACGTGGTGCGTGTGTAAGGTGCGTGTGCATGTGCGTGTACGTGGTGCGTGTGCATGGTGCGTGTGCATGGTGCGTGTACGTGGCGCGTGCACGTGGTGCGTGTGCATGGTGCGTGTACGTGGTGCGTGTACATGGTGCGTGCACATGGTGTGTGAGCACGTGGCGCGTGCACGTGGTGCGTGTACATGGTGCGTGTACGTGGCGCGTGTACGTGGTGCGTGCACATGGTGCGTGTACGTGGTGCATGTACATGGTGCGTGCACATGGTGCGTGTACGTGGCGCGTGTGCATGGTGCGTGTACGTGGTGCGTGCACGTGGTGCGTGAGCACATGGTGCGTGCACATGGTGCGTGTACGTGGTGCGTGCACGTGGTGCGTGAGCACATGGTGCGTGTGCATGGTGCGTGTATGTGGTGCATGTACGTGGTGCGTGTGCATGGTGCGTGTACATGGTGCGTGAGCACGTGGTGCGTGAGCACATGGTGCGTGCACATGGTGCGTGTACGTGGTGCGTGTACATGGTGCGTGCACATGGTGTGTGAGCACGTGGCGCGTGCACGTGGTGCGTGTACATGGTGCGTGTACGTGGCGCGTGTACGTGGTGCGTGCACATGGTGCGTGCACGTGGTGCGTGAGCACATGGTGCGTGCACATGGTGCGTGTACGTGGTGCGTGCACGTGGTGCGTGAAAACATGGTGCGTGTGCGTGGTGCGTGTACTTGGTGCGTTTACGTGGTGCGTGTGCATGGTGCGTGTGCATGGTGCGTGTACTTTGTGCGTGTACATGGTTTGTGCACATGGTGTGTGAGCACGTGGCGCGTGCACGTAGTGTGTGAGCACGTGGCGCGTGCACACGGTGCGTGTACGTGGTGCGTGCACATGGTGCGTATACGGTGTACATGATTTGAGCCACATGGCTATGCAAATGTGTGGCTGCTTGAGCGCTGCGTATATGGGGGGCATGACTCACACAAACACGCAAGACACCGACACACACACTAATACAAATTACTGCAGACACATGGGCACACAAAATTAATACTGCACAACAATACCCTGCTGGCCTGCCTGCACACGCACGCACGCACAAACACCCC
>Ga0307942_1000831_pt1 | contig 23187 bp, 20 predicted proteins | sample OrgLakmetagen175_FD_201846 | JGI IMG/M metagenome (GOLD analysis project Ga0307942, IMG submission 201846) | Saline water microbial communities from Organic Lake, Antarctica - #175 | ecosystem: Environmental > Aquatic > Non-marine Saline and Alkaline > Saline | place: Antarctica: Organic Lake... | reverse complement strand
GTATCAACACAAGATGCACAATGGAATGCTGAAGAAAGGAAAGCAATCTGTGGGTGTTTAAGGCTACTTGTAGGTGCTTGGCAGGTCATGTATGCAAGAGCGTCCGCGTCTCAGTTTCTGCCCCATAACTCTGCAGCAAGTCAATCTTTGGTTGTGGTGAGTATGCAGATGGAAAAAAAAATGCCTATTTTGAAAAGGAGCAGAATGGTACCCTTTTTGTCTGGGTGGGGGCACCGGAAGGGGGGTTTGGGGGGGGGGCGGCAGGGGGGTCCAGCCCAAAATTTGGACCCCCCCCGTCCACTAGTTTTTACACCTTCCTGGTCTAGTTTGTGGAAGTTAAGAAAAAGTGTCACTTGTAAGAGTAGTGAGTTCGTGTGCACCACAGAAGCGGCAGCCTCACCTCAGCAAACAGCAAGTCATCCTGCGTCACGAAGCCTAGCTTCCGCTTGATAGGCTTGGTCATCTTTTTGCCATTGAACAGCATGTCCCCTGAGATACGGCAAGTGCTACGGCCTCCCAACACGGATAATAGGGTGCTCTTGCCTGTGCCGGAATGTGTGTGATTTGTGTGTGTGTGTGTGTGTGTGTATGTGTGTGTGTGTGTGTGTGTGTGTGTGTGCGTGTGTGTGTGTGTGTGTGTGTGCGCGCGCACCCGTGTTGACTCAAGTCGCAGTGGCCGCCTCTTTGTGCCAGCCTGACAACACTCATTTACTACTAACTCTGCTCACCTGAACCTGAAGGCCCCATGAGAGCAAGCATTTCACCTGTGAATGGTGTCAAAAGTGGGTGTCAGGGGAACGTAATTGGGTGTCACAGAATTTCTTGGGTGGCCAGACGAGCAACATGCTCGCGCGAGATGCCTTCACATTTCAAAGTGCACGCATATTACGGGTGTAGAGTGGCACTCCGCACCTGGCTCGACAACCCCGGAGCAATTGAAGAGCACTTGCCGCTCTTTGGGAGCCCCGGCCTCCTCCTTCATATCTGGCGTCACGAGGACGGGCACATATGCACAGACCTGGAGCAGCAGGAGCAGAGGAACAGAACGGTGGTGTGGGAGCCACGACAAGCAAGAATGCAAGTCTGGACCACACAGAGAGACAGACAGACACGGCAATTTTCAGCCGAATTCGGCAGTTGCTACATTCCTCCTTCAAACTCAAAAGCACACTACTCACGTCGTCCAGGGAGACATGAACTTGCTTGTCGTGGGGTACGTGCGAAAGAAGCTCCTTTGGTTGTTCCCTGCTTTTCCCCTCCTGGACGTGCCCCATTTCCACGTCCTGTGCATGGAATTCATCCCCCTTGCCTCCAGCGTCCCCAGCGTACACGGGGTTGGAGGTAGACTTCGGCATTACTGATGCATTCAATTAATTTAAGTGGGTGTGCCGTATCTCTCTTCTTAAAAGCATTCGATAATCGGGTGATAAAAGGCTTACCCCAACTTATATCCCCTATGCTAAAAATTTTACCAATAAATTATATACCCGGTACACACGTTAGGTAGCAGGCCATTATGCGCGAGGGTGACGCACTGGTCTTTCCCCTGAATTCATTGGAAGTGTTTGAGGTTCCAGGTGTGAGGACCACACCATGCGTCTGTTCACATTTTCACATTGTTTACTTTCATAGTTTGGAATGATGACGACGCGCACATGCGCAGGCGAGCAATGGACCAGCTTCCAGGACGTCATCAAATCAAAGGAATTTCGCCCCTACAAGGTGAAAATGTCAGAGGTGTGAAAATGTAATCCTCCTGCAGCTCATTCAATTCCCTCAATCTGACGGACGAAACTCGATCTGTATATGCAACCAGGAACATGCGGCATGCACGACTAGATCATAGCCCTCTCTGCCCGCAATGTATGCCTACATTATAGGCAGCTGCCCAGAATATCCATTCTGAGTTCCGACACACTGATAATGATCCTTGTGGGACATAATCCAGCATGCGGCATGATCATTTACAAAACAGGCTCCTAGGGTCGTATGTCGTATTAAGTCTCCATAGATACAGAGTCGTGAATTGGCAAATAATTGGCAAATAGTTCTCCAGATTCCTGAAACAGCTGACACTATAACCGAAGTGCCTCTTTCCTCTTCTCTTAAATCAAAACTCATTCAAAACCGATAATAATGAAGGGGGGTGGATTCTTCTGAGTGGCAAGGGGCAACTGAGGGAGACTGGGAGTGCCTCAGCAGCACCGCCAGCCATCAGCAGATCCACCTTCCCCAGAGAGCATAACCTAAAGATCTCAGCCATACACCAGCACAACATTTAACTCATCAAGATCTAGTACTATGAGACACTCGACCTCAGAACCAGCTTACTGCGGCGTGGGAACAGCACGGAGACCTCTGCACCATTCTTCAAGGAGTCTCTACTCTCTCCACACCATCCTATAGTGTGTGGTCTACAACACTCACACTCTGCAACTTTTTACATATCTGGTTTCTCAAAAAGTTAAAAGTCAAGAAACTTGCTTCCAGGCTCCTTGTGCATTCTATCAACTATGCCGCTGAAGTTGTCCAAACCAAACGGGCCTTTTCCAGCACCATTACTAACTCTCATCAGGAGCCAGTTTCAGGCCAGTCCTGCAATCTCCTAATCCCATTGATTGTGTTTCCTGTGGAAGAGGAGTTTCACTGTAACCAATGCCAAAGTGGCTCCTTCTCTTTCAATTACGTGGGGAGCGGGTTTTACAGCCTGCAAAAATATTTTGGTTCTAAAATGTCTTTGGTTCTACAAGTTGAATGCGAACATCCTGCGGTGGATGTGCTGTCGTCCAGGCACTTTCACCTTGAAAGTGCCTTGAAAGTTCCGGCTGTGGGGACAGTGATCGTCGCTTGTGACGTGGGCAGGGCTAACAAGCTTAAAAGTCTGCTGTTTGGAGACCCTTTAGGCGAAGCGACATCCGCAAGTGGTCATGTTTGGCGCAATGGCAATGCTACTAATAAAACAACACAATAACAACAGGCCCATTCATTCGAAAAGGAGCTTAAACAAATAACATGAAAGTAATGTTAGAATTCACCCATGATTAACACTCTGCCCATACGCCTCTGCATTTATCCAAAGTGTTTGCATTCCCACTATGTTTTCCCGCACTCCCACTTCCCACTATTAACTCGCGATGAGGCATGCCACGCTATCATCTTATTGTGTATCTATTAACTTTCTTAGTTCTTCTGTATGTTTTCCTCTTTGGATTTCGGTTTCCTAATAGGTAAAATTGTTATACTAAAACAAAAGGGCATCAATTGGACGAAAGGAAATTTCTTGAACAACCATCCAGCATCCAGCACAATTATGTTAGCAAGACTACGTATAATACTTTTGCATGGTGCAGTTTGGAGAGCTGTTTGGGCCCAAATGGAGTACGTACTGGTGAGGAATCTAGAGCAGCGATACAGCAGCAAAGATAGAAATTGAACCAGGTTGCCGCCTGTTTCGTCAACAGGTTCCGTTTGCAAGTGCTCGTTCCTGAGGACTGCTGTGAGCCTCCACGCAATGCGTCTTTGATGCTGCGCTGGGAGGCAGACTGCGAATCAATGCTCTGGTGTGAGGTGTGGTCCCATGATGCAGCCTTTGGTTTATATTTATTGAAATGTACGTAGATGTCACTTTTTTACCCAAATGATTTGTTCAACGTGCTTTCTGTTTCAATTATTTCTCTGCACTTAACTTAGGACGGCACCCCGTTCAGCGGTCTGACCGTGGATCAAACAGAGGTCATCATGGACAAAGAAGTCGTGCCTGGCAGGTAGGGCGTTTCCTTTTTTCCCTCTCCCCTTTTGCGTTTCATGGAGACCCCAGGCATCAAGATGTGTGTATGCCTGTCACAGGGTGAAACCACAGTTTGAAAGAGAAATTGCATCATGTGCCATTCCTTGCGTTTTTTGTTCTTGTCGTGTCTATTCTTCTATTCTCACAGGCAATATCTCTGGTACCTGGAGATGAATTGCAGTCAGACATGCAACAGGATGATACAAGGAGCGCCAAAAAGGTAAAAGAAAGGACAATGCCGCACAGTGTCAGATATCATGGTCACCTTCAAGGACCTGACAATGTTGCCTGAATTATGCATTTGTCAAAACTTCCAATGCACGGTTTTTATACCTGGGACGTGGACGTATCAAATGAGCAGGTATTGAGTAATAACATAGCTGAAGAAAGCTGTAAATGGACAAAGACAACAAAAGCTAGGTAGGACATCTGAGAATCTTGCTGGGGTAGATCTTGCCCTCCTTACGGTACTCCTGACTCTCCACATTAATAGGCGCGTATACTGGAAACCGCAGCTCGGTGGTGGTGTAGATTCGGTTCATCTAGACTTCATTAGAGAAGCTTGTGCATGCGGAGCTTCATTCAGTCCAAGACCAACATCCCCTCGAGACTCCGACCCTGTTGTATTGTGTGACTAACGCAGGTTCGCTGGAGGAACCAGCAAACCTGAGCTAGTCACAACACTACAAAATATTCTGCAGCATTTCGTCATCCTGAAGACATATGCCAGAAAGTAGTCAAACTTATGCACCTCATACCACACTATTGTCAATTGCCACTCCACGCAATTTTCTCTGTCGTGTTGAGTAGACATCTAGATGATCTTTATCTGAAAGATCACCTAGATATAGAACGAAAGGTTCCTAACTTTCTGTTTTTTTATCCAAACCGGAGTACGAGTTGCTCTTTTCCACATCAGCCCCAAGGGTTGTTCACGCGTTCACACGGCCTTCATTACCTTAACAAGCGTATGACACCCATTATGGTCTCTCGTCAACACTTGCAGCAGCCCACCTTGCAAGCTAGATCCAATACCTTCTCTGTTTTATAAATGTGCACTGAAACAGGAAAGGTGTTGAGTAATGTACTAAGTTTGCTAGTTGTTACTCTCTCCAAACTGATATCTAATATCATTATCACGCAAAGTTCAAAACATTGTTTAATTGCACAAGAGCTTTCACTCTAATCTCTTATCCATTACGAATGCACAATTTGTACTAAGCCCCCTTACCCCTACTCATTTTGTTCGTAGCTTTCAGGCTACGGCACCTCAATTTTTCTCTGTCAGTACCGCAGAAGTAGTCGTGCCAAACATGGATGTGCGCATGGTGAGGGCTTTGAAGCACATTCAACATTTGCCCACATTGAGTTTTAACTTCAGAGGTTCGCGAGGCTGTGAAAGTGTTACTGGTGGTTCTAAAACCTTGCTGTTGTGCTGGCCTATTTCCTTTCTGTTTCCAGCAGCATAGCTTTGCCAACATACCATTTTCTGTGCAGCTCTTCTCTGACTTCGATGTTGTCGCTGAAGCTGCAAGCCGATCACTTTACTCAGATGTGGGAGCCGTTGCTGCAGAAGTGGCCTACCAAATGAGGTGTACCTACCGGTAAGCTATTAAAATTTGTGCGCCACCATCTATACTCACACTCTGGAGCCTCTCAAGGAACTGGGTCTTGATACTCAGAGAGATAAAAAAACTTGTTTCAAAGCTTCACGTTCATTCTGTCAATCTCGCTGCCAAACTTGACCATACCAGACGTGCCTTTCCAGAACTATACCAATTCTCATAAGAATTCAGTTTTATGACAAGCCTGCACCCCTCCAGAACCCCATTACTTGTTTCTTTTCTGTGTTGGAAGAGTGCTATGGTACTCGGTACAAAGAGGCTCCTACTGGGAAAAAACTTGGTTTTCAGGTCCAGCAACAGACGAAACAGGAATTAGTTGACGCGGTTGAACCTGGATTTCAATCGAGGAGTGGGTAATTTCAACCGCTCTTCAACAGCTGTTGATTTTTACCACTTCAACCGCAACTGTGGTCTTTTGTCTGACGAGTGGAGTTGAAGGAAGGATTGAAAACCTCAATAAAAAGGGTTTTCCTGCATAGCTTTTACTTTTTCCTTTTATACTGTGCCTGCCATGGAAGCTTACACAGCTGGGCTGACCATGACCTTGTTTTGCTCTTCATGCCAATGACCTCGAATTATGTATGTCTGCAGCTCTGAGCAGCCTGAAAGCTGGAAGAAGGCGCGAGAATTGGCATGTAGCTTTATTGGCCGCAGAGGTGCCCCCTCACGGCGACACCAGGTTTTAATTGTCCTGACTCGTCATGCCGTCAGTGCCACTTTGTTGTAAAGGAAGAGAAAGTGGTCTGTTTTAGTAGGTCTCTTGCAACAAAGTGCATTGCATATTTTCAACCTCTTACTCATCTATAAAGACGTCAAAATAGAGGACAAAGCAGGGTTAGTGTTCTTTTCTGAAAAGGACCTACAACAAGGCCGTGCTTAATATAGAAAGAGCTAAGGGTTAAAGGTGTCAATTGATCTGTCACTTAAGCCAATTCCTCATTTCAATTGTTTGTGCAGGTCATTTCTGTAGGGTCCTGCCATTTGATTACCACAGGCTCGTGCCCATTTCAAGATGCCCACAGGTTCGCAATTGCAGAAAGAGAAAGAAAGCTGTGCAAGCGGTGACCACACTTAAAAAAAAAAAATTTTGCTTTTGTTGTACCAATTCTGCTAAAGCAACGACCGCCACCGCATTTGAGGAGGATAACACCAGGAAGGCTCAACATTCTGCATATCTTTCCAGAGGCGGGAGCTGCCTTTCTAATAAAAAGCAGCCTGCCTGCCTTGAAATTTGTGAAACCTGAAGCGCAAGGATACCTAAGGAAAAGGACCAAAGGCCTTTTTGGTTCTACAAACAGATTTAAGTATTTTTGTTATTTTGTTTTGTAAATCCTTAGATATGTTTGCAAACCTGCCTTTGAAGCGTTAGTAAATAGCGTCATTGCTGCATGAAAAAACAATCTTCTGACAAACGGATTTTTATGCACAAGGTTTTTAAAAGATTGATGAAGGGCTAGTGCATAAATGAGCATTGAATGCTGTGCATTATCGACTGAATCTGCAGGAAGGTCGCAAGGTGCTTTTCAACTCAGTTGCAGCTGCTCCGTTTTTATGGCGAGCACCGATTTGTGGCCTCACAGGTAGAACACGTTTTGTAGGCTACTGGTAGGCAAGTATCGATCTGCAAATGGTCAACACATAATAGGCAAAAAATAACTAAGTGCAGGGAATATAGAGTGCATGCACCCAGCCTGATTGTGCCATTGCAGCCGACATACAGTGTTCAAAAGCAGATGAACGTTTTTGTCGGACAAGAGAAACAATGCAGCCTAACCTTGTGATTTGCAGGGAGAAGATGCAGGTGATCAGGAAAGCAACTGCTTGAACCTTTCTCATGGAGCTAGTATGTCATGAACATTGTTTACACTCTATCCTCACCTCCTTCCCTCTCTTGTTTTCCAGGCCCAACTGTTTGAGTGGCTGCTCATAGATTATCCAGGGCTCTTTGCTGAAACTCTTGCTGCCTGCCGAGGGGAGCCCATCTATCCCCTACAAGCTCTTCACACGAGTGTAAGAGGCGATGAAGTAGAAGGTCGTTTCCAACCCGTAGGAGGATCCTGGGTAGAGTTTGACACCAACATGGTGAGGGTGGATAGGGTATCTGTCTCTCTGCTATGTCTGAAGTTCGAAACAGTAGACAGTCATTGTTCCTTCATTTTCATGCCACGATGCGTCATCAGAAAGCCGTCTGTTGCTGGCACATGTCTGCAAATAATTGTTTAAAGAGGGCTTTGGTATATCTTTGAAGACTATCTGGCTTTTCTCTAAACCGATGTTTGTTGCCAGTAATCAAAATTTTCTGGAAGAACAACTTCTTCACTGAACTTTGCTTGCTTGCAGCCCTGCCAGGAATCCCTTGTGCGACAGTTTTTGTATGGCCAGATGTTCTTTGGTCGCTGTATGGGCAAGCGCTGTGACACTTTCTGGCTTCCAGGCGCGCGTGGCTTGGTGGGTGATTAACTATCACTGATAATGTAATGATACATTTGAGTTGTAGCGCTATTGTTGTATTAAGCTGTGCAGAAGAACATCAGTGTGCAATCTAGGAAAGGTAACGTCAGGAAATTTCCGCTAAAGATCACTCAATCGTGCAAGGAAGGCTTTCGGGAGCGGTATGTAAGGGAGGTGCTCATAACTTGATGCGTTTAGAGTTATGTCACTTGCATTGTAAATTTAAAAGCTGTCAACCCGTACTGCTTTTCCTTTTTGTAAACTGATGTTAACCCTCCCATTCAGATTGAGCTCCCCTTAAATCTTTTGTATGGCTTTCTAGCATGCGTTTCTTTGTAACCTTGCAGGCTGCACAGCTCCCTCAAGTTTTGCTTCAGTGTGGATTGAAATTCTTTGTTGGCAGCCTGGAGAGCAATAGCAGCAACAGCAGCAGCAGCAGTACTTACATTTGGCAAGGTCTTGACAATGCCAGCAGTGTCCTTACCCACTTCCCGCCAGCAGGCACACTCTTTTCCCAGGTGGTTTTTAGCATGAGTTTCAACTACCGGTGAAGATATGGGGTATGTTGTGGTGGAAAAAGAAATGGGAATGCAGGAAGGAAGAGAGGGTTTTGGCAGCAGCAGCAGCAGCAGCAGCAAGACAGGAAGGAGCAGCTTTTTGCGGAGCAGTGTTTTTGCATTTGCTGCCCATAATAAGGGAAGCGGCCCTATTTTTTTCAACTCTACGTCTTTTGAGCGCACTGAGGTGAGCAATGCAGATATTTGCGGTCCCTACTGTATAAATTAGGAAGTACTCTTTTGACCTGCTTAACTTAGTGGGTGTAGAGGTCCAAAAATTATCTCTGGAAAGGGCCGGGGGGGGGCTGAAGTGGTTGGGAAGTAGAACAAAACACATTTGTCTAGACCACGAATTATTTTGACCAAGGTCATACCCTGAAAGTACCTGCAAGCCTGCCGTTACCAATGTAATATGTGCAGGTGGTTGAAGTCAAAGCCGGCTCCCTGCCAACTGAGATGAATGCACCGCAGATGAGCCTACGTGGTAAACACATTGTATCTATGTCTTTGGTGGCTTATACTCAACATAAACAGATTGGAGGGGACAAAGTTTGCATCGGTTGCTAGAAAGGCCACAAGCATTTTGTAAAAGAATTTAAAGCTTTAAAATGCAAATAGCCAATTGCTAGCTGTCTAACAAAGTTTGTTATAAGCTATGTAATATCGACCATCACAGCAGCAGCACTGCAACCCCATTAGATTTTAGTTTGGTTTTGTACGCACACAAACAGGAGACCCTCTACTGACAGTCTGCAGCAAGCCGTTCTCGTTTGCCTTAGCTACCTCTGACCCTCCAGCAAGCCCTGCAAGCATCAAGACACTGAAATCCCAGTTGGAAAACGGTGATGTAAGTGTCTGCCCTTGGCTGTCGGCTGACGTCTCACAAATTGGCCTTGTGTGGTATTCTAATAGCCTTCTTGTGTGCGATTGCCTGGTCACGACCTGGGTCAGGGTTAGGGTTAAGGATTTAGGGCAGGGTTTAAACCTAACTCGTGTACACTAGTGAAGTAAGCCTCATGTCTCATAATGAAGCTTCCATAAAGCACATTGGGGCCCAATTTTCTTGGATCAAAGGGCGGATTCTTGTGCAACTTGCTCAGTTGCCGGGTTGGACCTGTACTACATTACGTAAAGTTCCCTGGCGTATCAAAAGCATGGACAATGCCATCCACATGTGGCACGAGTAGTAGTACAGCAATAGAATGTGTGCAGGCATTGAGACAAACCCCACATTAAAAGATCAACCATACTGCTTTATTACCAAGAACTGTGATTTTTGTGGTTTGATTATGTAACCTGCCTGATTGGAATAGACATATTGGTCAACACAAGAATAGACAAATCGGTCAAAAAAAACCCTGCTAGACATGCCACAAACCTTTGTCATTTCATTCGGTATTTTGTCATCATGCCCCGACTTGCCTGCCTGAGACGCCTAACTTGCCTGCCAGGTACATGTGCTAAAAAACAAGTTTGTGGAGGCACGGGTGAATGGTAAAGGGGAGCTTGTGTCTCTCATCTATCAAGGGCGTCAGCTAGTCCCGGAAGGAGGAAATGGGAACAGGATCAGGTGTGGCTTGCTTGAGACTCTGCAACACAAGTTCAAGGAGCAGATTGGGAAAGGGATAGATTGTCCGTGCTCGTCTGTGCAGCTGCAGAGGCTTGAAACCCAGCTTACGGGTCTCCCTTCTTTTACACTTTCTATTTAACAGGATATATGAGAGCAATGCCCTTTGCGAGGATGGCACGCCAGAGGTAAGCATTTCTCCCTCCAGCTAGTCGTCACTAGTTAGGAGTGATTTGTTTCAGCTTAGAAGTGTGGTCTTACGTTTAATTAGCTATGTTTTCTGGCACTTTGTAAGGAAAGTTGGCTAAAAAGACTCCTGACCAAATCTTACCCTTATCCCTTATCCATTCTTGACAAGAAACCAAAAGTGTTTTAAATGCCTTTGCAAGATCAAATTATGATTCAAATATCATGAGCTTGCAGTCATACTCTTTAAGCATAAATCACAGGCTTCTGTGTTGCAGGAGTTACACGTTACCAAAATGGCCCTTGCCTTCATTTGTGTGGGGAGTAGTTTTCAGTGCCTTCGTGCTTTTTACTTTGAAGTTTAGGTAAATACAAGGACATCAGGAAGTCAGGAGGTATGGCAGCTGACGGACATGTGCTGTGCGCACCAGTATGGTCCACGGTTTGAGATTTACTGTGTGAAAAGTACTCTGGCATATGTTCACGTATCTCCTGAGGAGGCACGAATGACTGACTAGAAAGTCTTGCCCATTCATATGCTGCAGGGACCATGCTATGAGCCAGAAAACAACTGGGAGGCGTTTGGTGAGACCATGTTGTTCGACCGAAATGACTATGGTGAAATTGATTAGTACGCATGCAGGAGGTCATTGTCCATGTCAAAAGTGAGCGCTTGGCCAAAACAGTGCTCTAACTAAATCAATTGAATGTGTAGGAAATTGATTTCTCTTCCATGGCCATGCCACGGCTGCCGCTGTACTCAACAATTAACAGTGGAATGAAATGGCAAATGTTGTGCTTCGGAATTCTAGCACTGCTGATCATTTTATGCCTTGCCCTGGAGGTCTTATTAAGGGTGACCTGCCGCTTGTCACAAAGACAAAACACGATCTCCCTCCTTTTCATGGTCACCTTGCAAACCTTGCCACGCTACCAGATACAGAGGCCAAACAATGATATACAATACACGCTCAAACACACTTTGGCACAGCTCTTCCTCCAGACCCTTTTTATTTACTCGTGAGACAATCACAGGAGACAAGATAGATTTGCAAATAGCTGAGTCTGGGCCTCTGCGTGTCAGCCTTGTGCTGTCCGCTCCAATGATTGAGAGTGGAGGCTCTTACTGCCGACAGCACATTTCCCTCACAGCTTGGTCCCCGCACCTCTCTTTCGATACAACTGTGGAGTGGCGCAAAAACGGCACAAAGAAGGCTGTCAAGGTAGGAAAAGAGTGTGTTTTTTGTCCAGGGTCCACTTTGCCCAGCATTTTTGAGCATCTTCGGTGTGTGCTGTGAAGAGTATCCTTGTTATTCGTGTATGTGTGTCTGAAAGTTGCTCTTTGTCTTGACTGTCGATTCAGTGACAGGCTGTTAACAATCCCTCCCAACTAATCTGCCCACCTGGCCCACATCACCAATCTAGATGCACACAACCTTGACACACATTTATCCTAGGCTCCACGAGCATGTACATACACCACGATGACTCTTAGACTCACGGCTTGCGTGTCCAAAACACATATTAACAAGATCTACAGTATCTTGTTCCTTATTCTAAAAAATGCTCAATTGACTGCTTGTCCTTTAGTTGACTGCAGCTTTGATAATACTCAAACTCTGCCTCTGTTAAATTGGAATTTGCAGTTTGTGCATGCTAAGCTCGTGCAATTACTACACCACATTTTAGGATTGCCCACTTGAACCACGAAATACTTTGATATTCTTTGCTGTTTGATAGGTTGAATTTCCTTGGAGCCTAGATCCTTCTGTGGCAGAGGGTAACGCAGTATTCGGAGTGCAATTTGGAGCTGTATCGAGGAGCTTACCTGCAATAAAAAACCAAGAAGTCTGCGTGCACAGGTACAAGCAGCCCGTCATGCAGGCTTAAATGCTCGGGGTGATTCATGTTCATGTCTGCAACCTAATTGTGTGTTACCTAATTTACCTCTCCCTCTTTGCAATCATAGGTGGATGGACTTGGCAGAGCCAGGTTGCGGTGTATCTTTCATATCTGACAGCAAATACGGTCATGCTGTCCGTGATACTACCCAGGCAAGTACGGCACGGCCATACTCACTGTAAACCTATACAGGCATCTTAGTGTTAGTGACTGTCTCGCTACCTTTGAAACCATGCAGTGTAGGCGTACCATAGCATTATGACATTTGTCGACAATTGAGCGGCACGACTCTGAAACAGTACCACAACATCCACAGGGTCTGTCCCTCATAACCGGCGAGGGCCCTGGCAAGTACGCCTGCAAGTACGGAGTTCTGCCTCATTTGAATGGGTGTGTTTTGCCTGAGTGGTCGAAAATGCTTATTGTTGTACTGACGTACCTCTTTGCACAACTGAAAACCCCTTATTATTAAGTTGAGCATTCTTTGCTCTGTGGATACTGTGCCCTGATTGGTCATCTTCTTCCCTATGCAAATTGCATAAATCCTAGCCATCTCAATCAAGCTATATCGATTTTGATGTTTTGACGCACCCAAGTGGCTGCACTGCTGGGAGCAAGACCCAGCAAGCGCCAGGAATGTCAAAATGCTGCTTGGGCGGGTTGAGTTGCACTCTTACTAAGTTTGATGGTCACATCTTATTTGCTGAAGGACATAGTTGGCATATTGTGTGAATGCAGGTGGCAAACGAGTGGAGTGGTGGCACAAGCATCAGCTTTCAGCACTCCACTGCTCCCACTTCCAGAACCGCCAACACCAGAGCAGAGCGTCTTGCCGCTAAATATGAACGCACCGCTGTTCCATGTAAGCTGCTCATTGGTTGATGCAACTTTGAGCGTTCATGAAACACTATAACAATATGCATGAAAAGCACTGCATTTGCTGCATACCGGAAATAAGGCGTTGTGCGTTTTTTTCTTCTTCCATGTTATGGTGAGGGCCTTCACGATTCACGACACCTTTTCTCAAAGTAACAAAGCAGAAATATGCTGCTCTACCAGCACTATTCCTGTATAACTTGCTCGACGCAGTTCTGTACTCAACGTTGCTTAAAATGCTGGGAAAAGAGAAGCAAGTGAGACAATGTGCATCTTTTTGTAAATAAGTTTCATAAGCTGTACCGCTAACGCCATTAAGAGTAATGCAAGTCTGAAATTGTTGATGCCAGTCAACTTCTGCCAACCCTATTAGTGTGCAGGTGCACACGTGCAGCCATATTAACACGCGCGCACACACACACACACACACACACACACACACACACGCACGCACACACACACACACACAAACAACACACACACAGGTGCACTCGTGCAGCCAGGACCCTGGAATTCCCAGCTTGGTTGTTCTAGATACTGTCAAGATGGCCGAGCCTCAGCAGCCTCGAATAGCCAAGCCTTCAATTGTGTTTCGGCTGTATGAAGCTCATGGCAGCAGGTACACTCTTGCCGTGAATCTCACTAGTTTTCCTAGTAAGCAACTCGTGGGACATCGTTTTGCACTGTCATATTTTCCTCTCAGAAACTTGTCGTGCCGCAACATTCACTCCCTGTCATGGCATGGCATGTGCTGGTAGCTTTTGCTCTGCACAGCTGTACTTGCATAAGCTGTTGCATATGTGCAGGACATCTTTTTTTGATGCTCAGCGGGGCAACCTGCACTCACATTGCACACAGGGGTACGGCAACGCTGCACGTTTGCTGTTCTTTGGGAACTGTATCCAAGGCTGTTGCTTGCAACTGCCTTGAGGATGAGGTCGGAGATCTTGAGCTGACACACGACAAGAAGGGCAGCGCAAAAGTTAGCCTCAATTTCACCCCTTTTCAGATCATGAGCATTAAAGTCTATCTTGATCAGCTATGATGTATGGCTGTTCAACGCTGTTCAACATGATAACTGAACTACAGCATCTCCATGAATTTTGGATTCAGTCATTTATTGCCATTTGTGTAAAGTACGAGAGTAGCCACTTGCTCTCCAGGCTTTCAAAGAAGCTTGAAAAACAATGCATATTCCTCAACCTGGAACATTTGCTTTAAATCTCGTCTCGAGGTTCTCAACGCATCAAAATAGCAGAGAAAGAAAATTGTGTGACTCAGAAACCTAGTTGTACATCAGCTTACATCTAAGTTGGTTGTTTACAAATGGTTTTAACTGAACAAAGCGGATTGGAGCTTGCATGTAAATTTCACTGTCTTTATTCATGAAGCGTATTTAATACCTTATGTTTAAAATCCCTAAATTTATGAAATTATAAAGGAAAAATACGCAGGCAAGTGAAAAACACTCCCCATATTAACTAAGTAAGATGAGCCACTTTGGAACCGGGTACGTAAAACTCCTCCACCACGAAGGGCAAGAAAAATGGCAATGGGAAAAAGGACTGCAGGCTTGACCTGATACCGGCTCTTGTTAAAAATCGGTAGTAATGCTGGAAAGCGTATACCTGGTATGGATAAGGATAACTAAAAGAGATGCAAATAGAGCTTAGGAGCAAGTTCCTTCACATCCTACACTCTGAGATTTTAGACCCGAGTCCTTGATTGGATCCAGTGTACGATTCTTGTAGATGGTGCAACCCATTTTCAAAAGGACGGAGGCTCCTTGAAGGATGGTGCAGAGGTCTCTGCGCTCACCAGCTGGTTCTGAGGTCTAGTGTCTCATAGTACTAGATCTTGATGAGTTAAATGTTGTGCTGGTGTATGGCTGAGATCTTTAGGTTGATGCTTTCTGGGGAAGGTGGATCTGCTGATGGCTGGCAGTGCTGCTGAGGCACTCCCAGTCTCCCTCAGTCGCCCCTTGCCACTCAGATGAATCCACCCCCCTTCATTACTATCAGTTTTGAGTTTTGATTCAAGAGAAGAGGTGGAAAGAGGCACTTCGATTATAGTGTCAGCTGTTTCAGGAATCTGGAGAATTATTTGCCAATTATTTTCCAACTATTTGCCAATTCGCGGCTCTGTATCTGTGGAGACTAAATACGACATACGACCCTAGGAGCCTGTTTTGTAAATGATCATGCTGCATGCTGGACTATGTCCCACAATGATCATTATCAGTGTGTTGGAACTCAGAATGGATATTCAGGGCAGCTGCCTATAACGTAGGCATACATTGCGGGCAGAGAGGGCTATGATCTAGTCGTGCATGCCGCATGTTCCTGGTCGCATATATAGACCGAGTTTCGTCCGCCAGATTGAGGGAATTGAATGAGCTGCAGGAGGATTACATTTTCACACCTCTGACATTTTCACCTTGTAGGGGCGAAATTCCTTTGATTTGATGACGTCCTGGAAGCTGGGCCATTGCTCGCCTGCGCATGTGCCGTGGTCATCATTCAACTATGAAAGTAAACAATGTGAAATTGTGAACAGACGCATGGTGTGGTCCTCACACCTGGAACCTCAAACACTTCCAACGAATTCAGGGGAAAGATCAGTGCGTCACCCTCGTGCATAACGGCCTGCCTACCTAACGTGTGTGTACCGGAAATATAACTAGGTATTTGTAAAATTTTATGCCCCGGAGGAAAAACTTGGTGTAACTTTTATATCTTTGATTACAATCAAATTCTTGAATTCAAGAAGAGAGATACTGCACACCCACTTAAGTAATCTGAATGCGGTAATCAAGCAGCAGTACTGCAGAGGTCTACCTCCAACCCCACGTACGCTGGGGACGCTGGAGGCAAGGGGGAGGAGGCTCGGAAATTTCCACTCCAGATTCTCCCTACCTTGTGCATAAGGTTGGCCAGAACCGTGTATAAACTGGTACACCGTATAATCTATGTTCAGTGATTTCCCTGCCAAAAATATTTTATATTACATAATACACCGTATATATGGTCCTGGCCAACCCTGCATGAGTGCAAACAAATGTGATTAGCACTCAAACCGGACGCAACAGCACATAAAATTTGCCACATTTGGTCAAAACCTTTCATTTGTATTTAAATTTATCCAACATAATTTCTTGCATTTTAAACCTCGATTATCTTTTTTTTGCAGTGTGGCGAGGGTATTATTGTCCTTGACCTTGGTACTTTCTGTGCGAGGACGTTTTTGCCGGACGCCATAGTTTTTAAGAGGCAATTCTGATCTATTGCTAGTAAGATAAAACTCTTTTTGTAGCCCAGTGACTGGCACAATTCTATCAGAGGGGGTTATCTGAGGCCCAAAATGGGTAAACTTTTTGCATGCTCCTAGGAAAGGTGGCCCTAACTTGCAGGTTCAAGCTCAGCTCTGATACCTATTTCAAAGCAAATAAGCTTGAAACCTGCAAGTTAGGGCAACCTGCCTCAGCAGCCGCGGCATGAACCCTACTTTTTAAGCAGCCATATGCTGTATCTGACCAGCCAGCGCACCAAACTGAGTGATGTTTGGTGTTTAGGATTCCTTATAATAAAGAAATACCATTGCAAAAACAATGGAACAAAAAGAGCAAGTGGTTGGCGAGATATGCAAATTTATGCACCATTCCCCATGGAGAGCACCTATTTAGGGTACAGGTACACGACGTGTGCTATTAGTCCTGTCATTCCTTACGCAGGGCGACTTACCCAATTATGAGCACATGGTCTGGTAGCTTATAATATCACTGTTGTATAATATCACTGTTGAACCGTGTCAAGCTAGATTGGGTTCAATTTGGTGAATTGACGTGAGAGTGGTTGCCCCTCTGCCCCTGGTTGCAAAAAGGAGCATGTTTGGACGTTTGCTCAGATAACCCCCTCTGCAATTCTATTATACATATCAGTTTGCATGCTCAAAGTAAGGGCTGTGCAAATGGAGTTGTACGGTAGGAATGATATGGGGGAAAAGCATCCAATGTAAAAAAGCTTCCTGCAATTGTGCTCTCTGTGCTATCTGTCCATTAATTCACTGCATTGCAGCATCACACAGGAAAGTTAATTCTCTCTTATATGGATAGCCAACCCACACGCCCACGTCGTGTACCAGGTAGGCATGTCAAAGGTCAGAAAAGAGTTCAGAGGTTGGACATAAACAATGGGACTGATATTCCGTCTACCTGGCGTTACCTGTTGTATGTATATGAATTAAATGGATTTCCCCACATACCATAGTACTAATTTTAGAGGGAAACAAAATACTCGCTGTATAATAAATAAAACTCAAACGTTACTTTTCGACTCCACATTATGCGTGCCCTGCAAGGAAAGGGAGCGGTTCAAGCAGGAAGCTCTGCGAACCGGGTGCGCCAGCGAGCACAGCATCGCATTGTCCTCTGTGACTAAATCGAAGTTTAGAAATGACTTCAATGTTTTGCACCTGCGCTCGGGGTTGTGCTGAGTCAAATTTCTCTCACCCTCTGATAACTCTCCCCGGACGGATGTGCAGCCACCACTGAGGCACGCCCTTTCCGCAACCCCTGTTACAAGAAGGCCCATTGCTGCTGCTGCTGCGTCTGCCGATGGAGAGAACGGGTCTGCTGCTTCAGCCACCCCCGCCCACGTCGATTTTGATGAATTGAGCGATATCATCAGGTGAGATTTTACAGCGGGGAGATGAACAAGGGGGGCTACGGATAAGAGTTAAGCGCAGCACCCTCCAACGCACACACACCCATCCAAAACGCTATGCACTCAAGTGCAGCCCACACATGTGTGTGTGTGTGTGTGTGCGTGTGTGAGTGTCCGTAGTAGTGATGCCTGGTACGAAGAAGGCTGTTCATGGCTACCTTGATGGCAGATTGACGGGTAGTGTGATGCGCATGCACACAAGACAAAAACACCTGAATGCACTCGCGCAGGATGGTGAACGATACCGACATTGTGCAGCTGCAGCTTAACAGCAAAAAGTTCAGCTTGAGCATGCGGAAGAAGGAGGCCTTGGTGTTGGAGCGGCAGCAACAGCAAATGCAGGTGTGTGCGTGCGTGCGCGCTTGCGTGCGTGCTGGTAGGGTGCTTGTGGAAGAAGCAGGCACAAAGAGGCAGGCATCAGCACGCGTTTCCGGGGAATTGCGCACGGAAAAGCTGGGTATTTCAGAGTACAAATGCGCCGTTGTAGCCTGTCCTTTTCTGCAGAAAGACAGGATGCTACTACATCGGCACGTGCATTGAGATGAGGGCAGTCACTGGATATTGCAAAGATCATGGAATCCTTGTTGAGAGGTTAAGGACAGGAACGCTACCCACCGCTTCAGTTTGCTGCTGGTTAAGCGATTTGCAAGGGGGAGTAATGTAAACTGCCTGACGGGCTCTTTGCCTGGTCTCAGCCAAGAGAAAACCTCAAAAACGATCTATTTTAGTGCGGTGATTTACTGTCTTGTGAGAAAGGATGGCTGGTTCTGTGTCCCCACTTTATCTTCCTCTTTACAAAGTGTCAAGAGAAGAACAACAGGATGGCATTTAGTTCCTCTTAAGGTTCCTGATTCTCTTGCGCCATTAAGAAATACTGATGTCACTGCTGCCACATCACTGCCCCATGCAGTATGCCCCTGCTCCCAGCGGATACTCTGCCATGCCTCCTCCTCCCCAAGGTGCGCGTTGTCCTCAAAAAGTGCTGATGCTGGGCTTTCTGCTGGGCTCGGCCAGCAATAAAGTAAACGTGAAAGCAAGAGGGGGATTGTGGTCTCGGCTAGTATAAAGCTGATAAGAGTTAGATTAAAATTTGGTCACAGCTAGCGCAGGTTTGTTTTGTAATGTATTTGACTGGAGCCGAGAAAAGTGTCAGCTGTGAAGTGCGACTTGTTTGATGAGGAAGAGAAGTCCTACACTCTAGCCTGACTCTAAGCAGTCTCAACCGAGAACTAAGCAAAAGTCTCTTGCTCCAATAGCAATCAGAAAGTCATCCAGTTAAGGCCTTAAGTGCCGCTGGGCACTGACCAGCAGTCCAAAGGGGGCGGTCGGCTGAGGAACAGAGCTGCAATGAAGCAACATCATCGCAATTCATGTCAAGCTTAGCCTGAACCTTACCAGAGGAAAAGAGTCCATGCTCTCAGGGTATACCTCATCAGTATGCATCTCATCGGTATCAGTGTGTTGCAACTCAGTGTGTATGCATCTCAGTGTGAATGCACCTCGTCAGTATCAGGGTGCACTTCATCAGTATGCATCTGATGTTGCAAGTCAGGCTGCAAATTAGCTGGTTAGTCACACACACACACACACACACACACACACACACATACACACACATAGCTGCTGCATGCAACAAGTATTTGAACAGCAGGGATATGGGTGCATCTTATTCTTTCCAATTCATGTCTCCATTCAACCCTTTTCGTACAAATGTGTAGCCTCAGCTCCATCTGCTCCTCCCCCCCCGACGCCTGCGCCAGCCCCTGTGGCCCCAAGCTCCCAGAAGATAGAGGGCATTGAGATCACTTCACCAATGTCAGGGACATTCTACTCGGTATGTGTGATGAGCTTCTTTGCCAGCGTGCCAACGTGTCCCAATAACTCATTGGCACGCATATCCTGACACGATAACCTCTGGCTGCTGAAATTACAAAAAAGACTGTTCCTCTTCCGTGCAGTCTGCTGCCCCTGGCGAGCCCCCGTTTTGCAAAGAGGGAGACAAGGTGTCTAAGGGCCAAACCGTGGGCATCATTGAAGCCATGAAGCTCATGAACGAGATAGAGGTGCGCGCAGTGAAGAGCCAACCATGGCACGCCTTTTCAGGCCTGCGTTGCTCTGCCAGGTACACTTCTGATCTTCACCAACACTATAGAGCACATGAGAATGCTCTTTGTACTTCGGGGTCAATGCAATACTCTAGCATAGCGGATTTGACAGTTAAAGGTTGTTATAAATGTTGGAGCTCTAGTGAGCGACCTGAACTAACACAAATGTATGCACGCAGGCGGAGGTGTCGGGCACTGTTGTCAAGGTGTTGGCCACCAATGGCACCCCTGTGTCTTCCGGCATGGTGAGTATGTGCAGGACTGAGCAAGCGTGCTGTGATGTTCTACTCCATGTCTTAAGGACTTTTACTAGGCTTTGGCCACGTTTTAGCATGGATGTTTTTGGCGAAGCCCCCCTCGTGGGGGCGTAAGCCCCTAGCGTTGTCGTATCCCCACCAAGCTTCACACAAGCCTCCCCAGGCCCACCCCAGGCACCTCCCGGGCTGAGACTTTGGCTGCCCCAGTTAAAAACATGTGGCAGCGTGCGTAGCCATGGGGGTGGGGGGGGCAGGGGGTGGAGCGGCAGGGCCTGATTGTTGACAAAAACTGTTATTGAGGTCAAGCAAGTTCTGGCAGGCTCAACCAAGGTATACCTCACAAGCTAAAACTCGACATAGGCTCCTAATCAACCTTCTACCTTGCCAGAAAAAGTCTGGGGCCCTTGGGTGCAGTGTGTAAAGTCTTAGAGCACATACATAATGTTTAAAAGCTCTAGGAAGCTGCCAAGGATTCCTAAGCCAGGCCCCCAGACCATATCCTGCTGGTGCAGTATTCATCAGCATACTTCCTAAGTTTGCTGTGTCAGAGGTTAGGGTGTGTTCCGGCTGCAAAATTCACGGTTGACCATGCGAGTATGATTTTCTGAGCTCGGATTCAAATAATGCTAATTTTGATGCGCTATATAATTCTAGTATAGTCGGATGGATGTTCATGACGCGTGGAAATTTGCCATGCGGCCCTTGCGGAATGCAGCTTTGTGTAAGACATTGTGGCCAGCTCGGGCACAATGCTCGCACCTGCCCTGTCCTCTTAGCAGCAGCACATCCTCATGCCTGCTTCAGCAAATCCTGCTCCAGTGCCATGCACATGCGTTCGCACACAATACACACACAAATGCGTGTGAATACACACAGGCGCGCGCACACACACATACACACACACACACATGCGCACACACACACACACACACACACACACACACACACACACACACACACACACACACACACACTCACACACACACACGCACGCACACATGCACATACATATGCACGCACGCGTGGCACTGACAATATTGATGGGCTTCTCCAACTTTTCAGCGTCGCTAGCGACGCTCCCCACTTGTCAATCCGCAAGTTGTAAAATTTTTAAATACCGGCTCGGTCCGAAGAAAGTTGTAGGGTCAATTATACTGGCCAGCTTTCCAAGTGCAAAAATATCCGCTGGTAGTGACACTGGAAAGAAAATCATGATAGGTTTTCTTGAACTCCTTGACATAAAACCTAGGTAAACGGAAAGAGCACATACTTATAAGACACACTGGACCCTGTGTAAAGCGTTTGGTGACGCCGAGGCTGCAACTCTGTTTGCCAATAAGTCAGATTGTTGCATGTTCGTGATGAGCAGGAAGTTGAATTTATTACCGCAAAGCACAATTGTGTTCCGACCACGTGCTGTTGCAATGACACGTAGCGTGGAAAGAGCGTCGCCTAGGAGTTGTGGCAACTTTAAAATTCCAAGCCTGCTCCAACCGTCCTATTTGTGTGCTTTGCACTCACAATACATGCATAGCATTGGGCACTCACAACAGGTCAAAATACGTAATCTCAAGATGGGCAAATATGCATTTAAGCACCATCTTACATGCCACATCCTGATATGCATCACGTGCAGCATTTGCACGTAAGACTAGCTGTTTGAGGTGGGGTAAGTACACAACCAGCTCCAGGAACACATACGCTTACAACCATAGGGCCAATCCAGAATCACAATCAGGCGTTTAAAGTACAGGTATGCCTGGCAATGACTTGGCAGTTACGTTAGAGGGAGAGAATCAAGAATTAAGCACGCCTCTCCCAAACTGATCTGGAAAATTCCCATCTTGGCCAGGTCACCACGAAGCTCCTATGAAAATCATACCTGTCAGATTTTACAATGCCAGCTTCTCTGCGTGTGTCTCTCCGTGCAGGCACTGCTCTTAATCAAGCCTTGAGGGCAGGCGTTATTTTGTATCTTGCTTTCGCATCTGTGAAAGGGGAAGTTGTTTCTTGACAAGGACGCCAAAGAATGAGACGATTCTGCTCTCGTTCTCTGCACCTTGCCATTCACAGGATGTAGGTCTTGATAGACATAGATATCATAGATGGCATTATTACCACAAGGGATACAGGGAGGGTCATTTTGTAAGACGCACCGTCATTTAAAGAACTAGCAATTGAGAAGATGTTTTGTGTTAATGCTGTCTCATTTTTAGCACCCGGTATACAATTTTTTGCTGCATGGCAATGTTTCTATCATCTCAAATCAACGTCTTGTTGTTGCTCCTCAATCCTGTTTGAATTTCATCTTAGTGCTCACTCTTGAGTCACACGCTTTACATGCCCTGCACGTTCACGCGTGAAATGCATCAAATTAAAGAGCAGCTCTCACACCCAAGCCTCCGCCATCATATCCAATGGTCAAAATGGGGGTAGGCCTATCAGCCTGTTGTTCGGCTGATGGGCTGCTGACTGGTCTCGGCCAGCCAAAAATAAATCCATGAGCCCTGAAATATAGAGAGAACATTTCTGCCGAGAAAGAAATTGTGGCGCTGCGCTTGGGGTCACTAGGAACCAGTCAGAAACCTTAAGCATCAGACTATTGCTGTCAGAGGCATTCTCTCTTGCAATTCCAGGTCGTTGTCCTATGCCTTTTTTATTTTGCAGTATCTGCTGCAATAGCCCTACGCAGCAGAGTCATCACCTAGGTGTGCTCTCTCCTGGAACTGGTTTCCTGCCTGCTCATCACCCCTCCATACGGTAGATGAAACCCATACGGACTCCTTAAAAGGTAAGGTTACATCACTATGTATGTATGCCTCAAAGGGCATCTCAGCGGATTTTGGAAAAAGCCTGAAACTACACCTGGCTAAACAAAAGACATAGAAGCTAGAGGAAACATGAAACAGATGTATGTAGAAGAGAAAATGGAATAGAGAAAGAGAATTTTTGTTTTGAAGAAGCGCGAAAAGAAAGCATCAAGGAAAACGAGAAAAAAAACTGTTGATATGTTTCAGGATGTGTGTATAAGGTAAGGTAAGGTAAGGTTACATCGCTATATATGCCTCTGGAGGGCATCTGAGCGGAAGCTTGGGAAAAAGCCTGTAACCAAACCAAAGAAAACGCTAGAAAAATCAAGGGAACAGGGCTAGG
>Ga0307942_1000828_pt1 | contig 23238 bp, 24 predicted proteins | sample OrgLakmetagen175_FD_201846 | JGI IMG/M metagenome (GOLD analysis project Ga0307942, IMG submission 201846) | Saline water microbial communities from Organic Lake, Antarctica - #175 | ecosystem: Environmental > Aquatic > Non-marine Saline and Alkaline > Saline | place: Antarctica: Organic Lake... | reverse complement strand
TCTCTCTCTCTCTCTCTCTCTCTCTCACACACACACACACACACACACAACACACACGCACACAACACACACACTCACACAGGCAGCAGTCTCAAGGTCTTCTTCCCCCTGGCGTGGCTTTTGATTTGTTCAGAGGCCAGGCCGCAGGGCAGCGTGACGAAGTCGAATCTTACCCCACCGTGATTGAGCATGAGATCAAGTACGTGTATGTATGTGTGATGATGGTTACATGTGTGAGCATGTTTGTGTATGTGTGCTCGTGCGTGCTTTCGTGTGTGTGTGTGTGTGTGTGTGTGTGTGTGTGTGTGGTGTAATACTGAAGTATATGCTTGCCCACTTGAATGCATGCACACGAGATTGTATGTCTTGTGCACATCTGTACACGTGTACAAGTATGAGTGCTTATGTATGTGTGTGTTGCTGAACCTAAATATGGCACACACACACACACATACACACACACACACACACACACACACACGCGCGCGCGCACACACTCACACACACACACGTAACTCCGCTTGAATTTTAAAATGCTTTGTGTTGCTCCAGCTCAGCAGGTGCCTCAGGATATTTTATAATGTGAGGTCTTCAGCCCTCATTCCCCCTCCTCATCCTACATTCCTTACCCACCTCTTCAATCCCCTTCAAAACCTGGGACCGCTCCCCTTTTCCGTCACCCAAAATTGTACACACAGAACACTCAAGAGGCAATCTTGCTGGCTCTGAATTTAGCCACACTTCTTAACTGTTGTTCACTTAAGATTGAATACAAAGCACACTCAAGAAGCAGCCTTGTTTGCCTTGACCCTCTAGCTACTACACCCAAGTGCTGTTCAACAAAATTATATAATATACACACTGCACACTCAAGGGGCACTTGTTCTGGCACTGACCCTCGTCACACCCAACTGTTGTTCAACAAGAATATAACACACTGCACACTCGAGGGGCACTTGTTCTGGCTCTGACCCTCATCACACCCAACTGTTGCCCCCTGGGTATTCATATCCAGATGGCCACTCCCAAAGGGGCCCTCAGTGCCCCCCTGCTCAAGGGTCACAAAATACGCTTGACCATGCTTGCGCTCTGGCGCCATACCTTGACCTACAAGTGCTAGTTACTACTACAAGTGCTGACCTGTCCTGTGCGATACAATCAGACAACAAGTGCTAATTACTACTGCAAGTGCTAACCCCTGCAAGTGCTAACCCCTCTTGTGCGACGCAATCAGGCAACAAGTGCCAAATACTACTGCAAGTGCTAACCCCTCTTGTGCGATGCAATCAGGCAACAAGTGCTATTCTCTCTTGTGCAATACAATCAGAGAGCTGAGAGCCACCCAGAGATGACTGCTCCTCAACCCTCTCTTGTGTCACTCCATTCCGCTCACGGGCCACAATAAATAGGGTGCCACACTTGGTGCCGGTGCCCAGCCTTCCTTCACGCAAATGCTGCCCAGCCTCAACCATCTTGTATGCTAACTTCTCCTGTTTGTCACTTCTGGTGCTAGGAGCCATTCAATGTTAGATGACCGCAACTCACGTGCGCAAAAACAAGGAAAGGAGACCCACCTCTTTTGAATTGTCCTCTCGAGTTGCAAGCACAGAATAATCTAAGGACGACTTCAGCTCACTGACTAAAGACATCTAAGGGGGGAAGGGGGTGCCACACCTGAGAAAGCAAAGGCGCGGTGCGCGTTTTTGGTGATGTGAAAACTGTCCCCCAGAGATATGGCAGCTCACCTCACTTGTTTTGAAAGCAATTCCCACTCGTTTTCCCCTCCCTCTCAATTCCGGTGCTTCACATCACAAGGGCCCCCTCCCTTGCTTGACTAGAACCCAGTCCTAAATTACAACATCCTTTCAGACCGTGCGCTAAGAACTTTAGAGAGGACTCTACCTGCACTTGTGCTCAAGCCCTCCTCTCACCTCGTTTTGCTTGAAGGTTTGGTGCTAAGAGCCACCCTGAGGTAGCTCGCTACTCCCCCGACGGCACTATGCTGGTGACAGGCTCCGTAGATGGATTCATTGAGGTGAGCGCTGAGGGTATATGGCATTGAGGTTTCCACTGGGTGACGCATCGAGGCTTTAGTAGCGTACAGAGGGTGCGCATTGAGGGTATATAATGTATGGCATTGAGGCTTCATTTGGGTGGCGAATTGAGGCTTCAATGAGGGTGCGCACCATGGGTGTGCATTGATGGATTATTGAGGTGCGCATTGAGGGTATGGTGTGAGGCTTTGCTAAGGGTGCGCATTAAAACTTTATTTGGGCTGCATTTAGAGGTGTGCATTAAGGGGTAAGCACTTGAGGCTCATGAGGTGTGCATTAAGGGGTAAGCACTTGAGGCTCATGAGGTGTGCATTGAGGGGTAAGCACTTGAGGCTCATGAGGTGTGCATTGAGGGGTAAGCACTTGAGGCTCATGAGGTGTGCATTGAGGGGTAAGCACTTGAGGCTCATGAGGTGTGCATTGAGGGGTAAGCACTTAAGGCTCATGAGATGTGCATTGAGGGTATGGCATTGAGGTGGTATGCTAGTGAGGCCTTGGCAAGATGCGCATTTTGTTAAGCTATGCGACACTGTTGATGCTTCCCTTGCGCTCTTGTGGATCTCCAGATTACGATCTCCAGATTACGATCTCCAGATTACGATCTTTAGATTACGATCTCCAGGTTACAAGCGAGATCTCCAGATTACGAGCGAGCAATCACGCAGGCAGGCTGGAAAACAAACCTGTTTTAGTTTGAAATTGTGTGTGTGTGGGTGGTGGAGCTTGGTGTGGGTGGTTGAACGTGGTGTGGGCGGGAGCATGGATAAGAACAAGCTGTACTGCTTAAAAGAAGAGTTTGTGGATGTCTTGTCCAGCATCTTACTTTACAGGCAGGCATATGGCTTATACACAACTGGTTACTGTCATCAAAAATGCGTGGAGCTTGACTAGTGTTTAACTTTGTACTGGTGTGCGCATGAGAGTGTGTATGTGTATGTGGATTCATCAGGACACGAGCGCATGCAAGTTTGTCAATTTGTGCTGCCTCTGCTTTTTAATTTCTTTGTGTGTGTATAAAAGTATGGTGCCTGTACAACCATTGTCCGGTTGCAGGTGTGTATTCTGCTTTTAATTTTCACGTGTGAAGTAATTTGCTGCCTGCATAACCATTGTACGGTTGTAGGTGTGGGACTCTGCTGTTTCAATTTCATCACAGCCTGTATATCCATTGTACGGCTACAGGTGTGGGATACCCTGACTGGACGTTTGAAAAAGGATCTGCAGTTCCAGGCGGAGGAGATGTTTATGATGCACGATGAAGCCGTGCTAGCTCTAGGGTTCTCAAGAGACAGCGAGCTGCTGGTGTCAGGTGAGACGGTTGTGTGTGTGTGTGTGCTTGCAAGTGTGCATGTGTGTGCGTGCATGCATGTATCCATGTCGAGTAATTCCTCCTGATGCATCGCACTTCGTAATGCCCACTGCACATGCTTGCATTTGAGCAAAACACACACGCACACACACAGATGCCCTCGCACACACATCATACACAACATGCGTACACATGCACGTATGCCTGCATATGAGCAAAACACACACGCACACACACAGATGCCCTTGCACACACATCATACACAACATGCGTACACATGCACGTATGCACATACACATGCATGCAATGCACTGCGTAGGTCGCATGTTGCATACACGTGCATGCAATGCACTGCGCATACACATTCACGTATGCTCATACACATGCATACAATGCACTGCTTAGGTTCACAAGAGGGGCGCATCAAGGTTTGGAAGATACGGTCCGGCCAGTGCCTGCGGCGCTTTGACCGTGCACACACACAAGGGATCACGTCTGTGGTCCTTTCTAAAGATGGCTCACAGGTACGTGTGCATGTGCATGTGCGTGTTTGTGTCTGTGCATGTACGCACGTGGTGGCATGCAGTGTGCGCATTGCTCATTGCAGTGTGCATAACGTTCATTGCAGTGTGCATTACGTTATCGCAATCTGTGATTGAGCTTGCGCAACACTCATGCGTCAAAGACTGACCCTTTTTTAGCGCGTGTGTGTATGTACGTGTGTATGTGTACTGTATGTGTGTGTATATGCGTGTGTATGTGTACTGTATGTGTGTGTGTGTGTGTGTGCCACAACGTCACTGCTACAGAGCCACGCAACGCAGCTGTGTTGTCCTTGCTTACCACATGTTCCAGCTATGGCTGTTGTTTAGCGTGTGTGTGTGTATGTACGTGTGGTAGCTGTGTTGCCCTTGCTTACCACTTGTTCCAGCTGTGGCTGAGGAGGAGGAGTTTTGACCGCAGCGTGCAGTGTTTGCTCACCACCTGAATTGCCGTCATCTCAATAATGCATACACATAGGGTCAGCCAGAACCGTATATATACACCGTATATGACCGTAAATATGACAATTTCCCTGCCAAAAATACTGTATGTACACCCTACATATATTGCTCTGGTCAACCCTACTTTTACACCATGTTTTGAGTGGTCACTACAGCTCCCTTCTGCCTGCTTTTGACTTGTCTCTGTAAAGTTGGGTCGTTGCTGCATCCATCTCATGTGCAAGGTGTGGTTTTTTGACGGAAGGTTGCATGTGCACGCCTTGCTAGCCATCCTCATGGATCAGTAACAAACAATTACGAACAATTTTTATGCATACCCACCATAATTATAGGAGTGGGACCTTTGACGACAGTGTACAAGTGCGCAGCGTTTGATTGCCCTCCTCACGCATGAATTCACTGAGGCATACTACACCCTTACGCATTCCTAACTCAGGTGCTGAGTGGGTCCTTTGACGGCAGTGTGCGTGTGCATGGCTTGAAGAGTGGGAAGATGCTGAAGGAGTTCCGGGGCCACACTTCGTACGTGAACGACGCCATCTGGAGTGCAGATGGCAGCCAGGTGGGCAAAGTTGATACATGCCTGAGTATAGTACGCCGTATCGTATTAAATGCGTATTTTACCGTATTGAACAAATCAGGCCGTACTATAGGGTTGCAAAATTTGCCATATTTGCCATATTTGCCAGTTATTGGCCTTTTAAGGCTAACTCCACCCCAAATACGGCCTTTTAGCGAGCTTCCAATGCTACTGTACAATATATTAATAACATAAAATACATTGGAGAAGAAATGGAAACGTTCTTAGTGATTTTGGGTCAAAAATCAGCACTTCCCCATTGGTTCCCAACCAGCACTTCCAATTGCTAAAAAGTACGATCGTATAATACGCGTTTTTTGTATATAACACGTAGTTTACCGTATTAAACGTCCCAAATGACCGTATGAAACATCCCTGCTGAGTTGTGTGTAATTGTGTGTGCTTGTGTTTTTACGCACGCGCACATCTGTGTGTAAGGTCCAAGGCAATGTAGAACATCACACGGCTTGACGCAAGCAAACCATTGTTTGTTTGGGCTTCTGTCTGTCGCGCCTCGGGTATTGCTTGCATATGATGCTTAGATTTGATGCTTGACATGCTCCCTGTAGGTGAGGCCCCTGTCTTTGTTATCATAAACTAGCATGTGTTCTTCTTTATTTGCAAGAGTTACTGCCACCACGCGCGTTCCTGCTCCTGTTACTGTCCTGTGCGCTTACTAAGTGCGCTTACTAAGTGCTTACTGTGTGCTTGTGTGTGTGTGTGTGCGTGTGTATCCCTGCAGGTCATCAGCTGCTCCTCAGATGCCACCGTGCGTGTATGGGATGCCAAGACCTGCGAGTGCCTGCACGCCTTTAGGTGAGAAGTGTGCGTGCAAGGGTTCCTGCCACAATGCTGTGTTCCAGGGCAAAAGCGCTGAGGCTCACGCTCACGATGATGGCTTACGCTCACAATGGTGACTCACGCTCACGGTGGCAATGTGTAGGCTACGTTTTGTTAAAATAGCGCGGTACCTGGGATGAATTTTTTTTCTTCCGAGCTGATGAGTTGTCATGGTGCTCCCATCCTCTGCAACAGCGTTGCAATTTGTTAAAACAGGCCTGTGAGGTGCAGTAGTTGGCAATCCGGAGGATGGTAAAAAACTTTCCTCCATCATCCAGCGTAGCATTTAGCCAGAGCTAGTCTCAGCTGCAGTTTTAAATTTTCAGGGTGATGAGGAAGGAGGTACAAAGTCTGCCTCCTGTGTGCAGCGTGGTGTTTGATACGAGTGACTGTGTAGGGGGCAGCGTTTGGCAGTGCATTGGTGAGGGGGCATGGCAAAGAAGTGGAAGAAGCAGGCTCGGCTCACTTGAAGCCAAACGTAGTTGGTTTAGTTTGCATTACAAAGAAGACCTTGACTTGGTGAAAAGCTTTGTGTTTGTGTGATGAGATAGGAGGGTTTAAGGGAGGTTACTAGTTGATGTAGGTGGGTGGTGGAATCAGGGTATCCCTCTGTGGTTACAGTCTTCGCCGGAAAGCTCCTGCTGCTGTTGCTGCCCAATGACCGCTATTTGGACAGCGGTGTGCGAGCATGGTGTCTGCCTGGACTGCACTGCTCACTCCTTGCGTGCACCCACATGTAGCCACACAGCACACATGCACACACACAGCACACATGCACGCACACACACACACACACACACACACACTCACACAGCACACGCACACACACTCTACACACAGCACACATGCACACAGCAGTGTGAAAGGTACACATGCCGTCTCCTCATGATGCGCTGCATGCAGACCACCCCAGACCGCTTCCGGCACGGAGGCAGCCATCAACAACGTCATGCTCAACCCCCTTAACACAGACCACGTCATCGTGTGCAACCGCTCTCCCACCATTTTCATCATGACCATGACTGTGAGTTAGTTTGCTTGAGCTACGCTACGCATGGAAATTACCCCTGCCATTCCAAACAAACGCCTATTGTGTGCCGTGTGCATCCGCTCTCACACCACTTTCATCATGACCATGACTGTGAGTTATTTTGCCTGAAGACGATCGTGCCATTGTGCTCACCAGTGTGTTGATCCTTGCGTGGGTACCTTCATCCTTTTGTTTGCCTGGCTGTGCTCAAGTGGTGTTGGCGTTGAGAACCCACAAAACAAAACAAGGTTTGACAACAGTGAAATGAAACAAGGGTGGCAGGGCTCCCAAGAACAGGCTCATGAACCGCACGAAGGCCAAACTGCCACTGAATGTAGTCCTATGCACTAATTAATGTGCAATGCTTTCTCCATTCCTCGCTCCTGTCCTGCAGTCTCTCTGCTCACTCATCCACGCATCCACGTATACTTTTCCTGCTGCTTTTGGATGTTTCGCCCCTGCTCTCTCACCCACGCATCCAAACACACCCTTCCTTCTTCCTTTGGATGGATCTTCCCTGCATCTATTCGCAGCCTTGCTCAAGCCCCACTCTGCAATCCCTCTGCTTACTCATCCACGCATCCACGTACACGTTTCCTGCTCCTTTTGGATGCATCGCCCTGTATCTATGCATAGCACTACACGTACCACGTGCACTTTCCGTTTTCTACCCCTGCATTCACACAATACATACATACATTCACGTGAACTTTCCCTTGTCCTTTTAAGTGTATGTCCTCTTTGTATACCACCCCACTCAGAGCATGCCGCGTGCTTTCCCTCCTCACCCTGCATGCCGTGTTCTGTCCCTGTTCATCCCGCGTGTCATGTGCTGTCCCTCCCCCACCTCCCCCCCCCAACGCAGGGCCTAGTCGTCAAGTCCTTCCAGTCAGGAAAGCGAGAGGGCGGTGACTTTGTGTATGCCGTCACCTCTCCACGAGGGGAGTTCCTGTACTGCTTGGGAGAGGACTCCACACTGTACTGCTTCAGCAGCACTGCAGGCAAATTGGAGCATGTCATGCAGGTGTGTGTTTGCTTGAGCGCATAAACCGCGTAGATTTTGACGTGTTTCAGCAGATTTGGATACTGCTTAGTAACTGGGAGGAGGCTGCACGCTGCTTCAGCGTCACTGCAGGTGTTCTGCAGCACGTCATACACATGAGCAAGGACAAACTTGGCAGACACCATTGATTAATCGACCCAAATTGAAATTAGGGAAAGAGGTCACTTTGGTACTAGGTGCTGTAAAACTCCTCCAGCAAAGCAGACAAAAAGGTCCAAATACTTGTAGAGTGTGTGTGACTGCGTAGGCTCTTGTGTAGGTAGCTGCTGGGTGTGGCTTGGCAGCTGCCATGCTGCACTGCTTCTTAGCAGTGGTTATGTGTATGTGTGTGCATCTATGTGTGTGTTGTGTGCGTATTTTATGTATGGGTGCGTGCGTGCATGCATGCAATGTGGCAAGTTGGCCGTGTGATTTGGAAGACCCTGTGTGCCTTTTGCTCATCCGAGCAGCGCATGGTGATGTGCACTTTGCTTCATTCCCCTTATCAAAAATGGTAGCATTGAGTTTAAAATGTTAGCCAACCTGCTGCATCTTTCTAGAATTTCAAACAAAAATGCCCCTTTTGTCCTTTTCAGGTGCATGACAAGGGCGCTATTGGTATGAGCCACCATCCTCACAGAAACTTGATCGCCACCTATGCGGACGAGGGTCCTCTGAAAGCCTGGAAGCCTTAGCTTGAGATGCCCACCACAATGGCAGTGCTTGCTATCTTTTTTAGGCAATTGTGGACAAGAGTGTGTTGAATTTGATATTTATGCAAACTTACTGCCACTTTTCATTAATTTCCTCGCTTATGAGAATGTCAACTGTGGAAAATGCTTGTCCATCCAGGTTTTCAACGTCGCCAAGCTGCTTTAGAGTTATTGTTAGCTGAATGACAAGATGAGTTTTAAAGAGGCGATTCCTCAGCTATTGCCTTTTAAAAAGAGACGTGCAACATGATACCCTTCAACTCTGGGTACCATCTATGTAAACAAGGTCATTGAGAGAGGACACATTTTGATGTGCAGCATGATCATACAAGCCATCAACAAAACAGGCGCCCAAGGATTGTGCTTTGTCTCTCCACGTAGTCTTCAGCAGTGAGCTATCCAATCATGGCCTTATATGGTGGCTCTGCCGGCGGTGTTGCAAAGGTGTATGACCAAAAGCGCCAAAGATGCCTATTGATTACTTGCTGTGTAAGAGGGGGGGGAGATGCTTCTTTCTGGCATGAATTCCTCAGCCCGCCGATTGTCTGTAAGTCCCTGTAAGTCAGGTATTTTTTCATTTATTGCTTCCCGGAAGTGAACGTTTCGTCGGATGAATTGCAGGCCGTGTTTTTTGGCAGTATGAACTAGTATGTCTACCCGTGCTTCTCCACCAACTGGTACAAAACGATCCCTTTCTAGTTCTATATCACAATGTCATCCTAAAACATCATAGGGCTTAAAGGCCTCCTTAAATCTGTCTGTCCTCTTCTTTTCCTCCTCTTCGCTGACACTGCAGGCTTTCCAGTCCGCTCTTTCTGGGTTGCCTGCCAAATCAGCTAGCACCTCTCTTCCCAAATTCATAGGCCACCGTTCCCCTGCACACAGCAAAAGGAAAGTGCGGCAACACAGAGTCAAATATCTGACGGCAGCTACGCACTGACTGGGAGTGAGTGAGTTGCTGGTGACAAGAAAGCAAGCTGGTGTCAAATCGATACTCTCACCCTTTGTCGTTGCCAAGGTCTTTGCCCCCCTTAGAGAATTTCAGCAGCTGCTTTTTTACGATCTAATTGACCATCTGACACCTTTCTGGCCCCCATTCTTTCATAGAAAAGACGCGCAGAGGGTGGGAAGAGTTCATTGCATGACCCGGAAAAACATGTCCAGGTCAAGACTTTATGGCACAATTGTCCCGACCGCCCCCATCACATTTACCATCACAATCAATGACCCCATAGCTGCACGGATTTCCTACCTGAGATACTTGAATGCACCGTTTGAGCATTGAAAGAAAGTGGGCAAGATAAAATATCTTTTAATTAGGCATGTTGAGAGTGAAATGTACCCTTTTGAGCAGCTCGCCCTAATTACATCGAAGGCACACACTTCTTACCTTGCGCAGCAGGTTGTACCGTGCTTCAACAACATAAGCAACATCCAAACTTGCCATTAAGAAAATATTTTATTTAATCATAGATATAACAGCTAACCCTTTCTTATGTCAGGCATATTGTCACGCAAGGCAAGACGTAGGGAAGACACAACCTCACCTCGCATAATGGGCCGTACCATGCGCGAGCCATCTGGCAGCAGCGCACAAAAATATTCACTGTCCCCCACAGCAGTCCGCAATGAAGCCTGGCTGCTGGTGGATGCTGGGTCACCCCCTCCACCTGCACCAAAGGGTATAAAGAGACTATTAAATGTTGATGGCGGCAATGAGGAGTGAGGAGTTTGTTGTAACCACTGTTAATTAGGAAAAAAAATGTCGAGGCCTTTACCATCATTTTGCTTACAGAATTTACAGAGTAAGGCATCAGTCGAAACGTGCGACTGCCAGAAAAAATATTCGAGGCCTACACCATTATTTTGCTTACTGACATGACAGCCACTCACACCCTCCCCCCCCACCTCCCCCGCGGCGCAGATTTGACGTCCCAATGGGAACAATGTCATGGATTGCTTCAGCACGGGCGCACTGTCAGGAGGAGCTTAAATCACTCACGCACGTCATGTTATCTTCAGAGCATGCCCTGTTCTAATATACAGTGATTGCCCATTTATGTGCACGTTGTGGACAAATTCCGTCAAGACCAGCAAGGGGTGGCCAGTCCTCTGAGATGTAGACAATTGACGTGATATTTACATCAACAACGTGGATCTTCAGATGATGCTATGATGGGAAGTTCGCAAAAAGACAGATAATGTTTCTCAATATCAATCACGTTTCTCACAGACCACATCAAGGTCGATTCTGTAGCGCACCTGCTGCCGCAGTAGCCCCTGCCCCCACAAGGCTTGCACCCGAGGTAGGAGGCAGCACTTTCAGGCTGAAGCCTGCTGCCTCTGCAGCCTTTTGGAAGGCCTGCGCATGTAAGAGAGGATCGTTGTTCTTAAGACCTGCTCGGGTCAAAGGGCTGCAGCCAATAAGAACACGTAAATGCTATGCATGTTATGAACTAAGTGTGCACCCAATTAACATGTATGAGAATAGCAAACAAATACGCACATGTCAAGACGAGCGGAGCTCAAAATGTCAAATGGCAAGCTGGCCTTTCTGTTTTTGCTGTGCCTCTGGGAACCACAAGCAACTTTATATTTAGGGTTGGCCGGAACCATATATGTATATAAACGGTGTATATACGGTACTTTTGGCAGGAAAATCACCCAATATAGGGTCATATACAAAGTATATATACGGTGCTGGCCAACCCTACTCATATGCCTTACATTAGCAGGCAACTGGATCGCATCTTCCCTGTCCCCCTTATGTGAAAAGAGGACGCTGATGTCATGTCTGCCATGGAAATTTGTATTTCAGCCAAATTATTGCTGCAAATGTGTTTCGTCCTAAACCATTGCCTGCTAAATGAAGGAAAACACTGACAATGTGCCTCAAATCATTATTTGCTATCTACTCAGCCCGTTTTGCTGCTGCCATAGGCACAGCAGTGACGCTGACGTACATTTTGCTACACAACTTATTCATAGGGTTGGACAGAACCCTATATATACAGTGTACCGTACGTCCATGGATCCACCGCCCCCCCTGAAATAAATAAATATATTATGGTCAATATGTGCAATTGCCCCCCCCCAAATAAATATTCTACAGTTTTGCACGGCAACCGCCCCCCCCTCGCTGGAACTTACCGACAAGTGCAACGGGTGCAGGCAAGGCTGGGGCTGGGGCAGGCGGAGCTGGGGCTGGGGTGCTGGGAAGGCTTTCTGACCACTCATCGCTCGCACTGCTCAAAAACGTTTATTTCCACTACCGCCCCACAACCGCCTCCTTAAGAGATAAATATATATTTAACCACCGCCCTGTCACCGCCCCCACCAAAAAACAATAATTAGGGGGCGGTAATATACGTTTTGTTTGGTATATACGGCATTTTGGCTGGGAAATCATCAAAGATACGGTCATACACGTTGTGCATATACGGCTCTGGCCAACCCTACTCATTCACCCCATCTTCCTGCCAGTATGAGCAAGCAATGTCACTGATGCTTCATTCACATCACCTGCTTAGCTCGTTTGCCTGCTGCCATAGGTACAGGTATGACATTGATGTGGCAGTGGTTTCCGCCGCTTTTTTTCAAGGCAAGGTGGCGCTCAAAGCCCACTAGCTCCATGCCCATGGATGCGTAGCACGTGCGCAGAGACGACAGGTAGCGCTCCATCTGTGGGCCACGACAAGAAATGTGCAGGGAGAGTTAGCAGGATGCGTAGCACGTGTGCAGAGACAACAGGTAGCGCTCCATCTGTGGGCCACGACATATATGTGCAGGGAGATGCATGAGTAATTCAAAGTTTGAACGGAAGGCTGGAACAACAACAACACAAAAGGTTGGAAACAACAACTTGATTTAGCAGGTTGAGATCTGAGCAAGGAAATCAGGTAGCGCTCCACCTGGTTAATATCTTGACATATATAGGAAGTAGATTGGTGCAAGAACGACCAATGAAGTTGGAAGTGTATGGTTGAGCATACACATAGACAGCTCAGACCAAGGGTTATTTGGTGAACTGCTCAGCTGAATGACAGCATGTGCACGATCACAAGAAACACCCAGCCTCGTAGCTTTCAGGAAGAAGCTTGGACATGAAACGTGTGCACACTGACGGAGGATGCTCTGTCTGGGCATGATGCATCATCCCCAGGGGTAAATTATGTTAGGATCAGGAATGGACACTCTGCTACACAGAACTAACAGGATCCGGTATTGACACAGACTGACAGGATCAGGTTTTGACACAGACTGACAGGATCAGGTTTTGACACAGACTGACAGGATCAGGTATTGACACAGACTGACAGAATCAGGTTTTGACACAGACTGACAGGATCAGGTTTTGACACAGATTGACAGGATCAGGTATCGACACAGACTGACAGGATCAGGTTTTGACACAGACTGACAGGATCAGGTTTTGACACAGACTGACAGGATCAGGTTTTGACACAGACTGACAGGATTAAGTATTGACACAGACTGACAGGATCAGGTTTTGACACAGACTGACAGGATCAGGTTTTGACACAGACTGACAGGATTAAGTATTGACACAGACTAAAAGGATCAGGTATCGACACTCTGCCACACAGACTGAGTCAAGGTTTAGCACAGTGTTCATGGCTTTATAATCCCATCCGAGGACAGTAAGGAAGAACGATGTGTCCTAGCAGGGCGCAGTACCGCAATTGAAAAGGCGCAGTATCAAAGTTGAAAAGGCGCAGTACCGCAGTACCGCAGTATTGCAATGCCGCAATTGAAAAGGCACAGTACCGCAGTCAAAAAAGCCGTCTCAACTAGCAAAAAAGTCCACAACTTAAAAGGGCGTGTGCGACGCAGTGCGCAATGGCCCGGGTAAGGGCAAGTAGTCAACGGGCACAAGCAGCACGTGATGAAAGGGGGTGGAACCTAGTTATGCATGGGAGTATACCTCAGTATAGCAGGGGGGTGAGAGTGGCACGCTTGAGAGGGTGTGGTCCACGTCCACGAGCAGCAACAAGCAAGCTATATGCAAGATCCAACCTCACTAGCCCTCGTGACGACGAAAAGAGGCTCAAGAGAACAGGGGGGCGATTGCTGTGAAATAAATATTTTCAGGGGGGTGGTGTACGAGTGTGTGCAAATGCAGCACTGAAAAATTTACCTCAGTATAGCAGGGGGGTGATAGCGACACGCTTGAGGGGTAGTGGTCCACAGGCACAAGCAGCACGTGGTAGTCATTGATGGCTCCCTAAAGAGGGAAGGAGAGTGTGAGTATATGCATGTGTGCACACGCGTGCGTTTATATTGGCGTGTGTGGTTTTTATGTTGATGTGTGTGCATACATGTGTATGCATATGTGCGGGTGAATCTGTGTGTTGTGTGTGATTGGAGCATATGTTAGCAGCATGAGCAGAATGTGATGGTCCAAAATAGATGTAAAAAAATGGGTTGAGGTTGAAATGTTTGGAGTGCAGAGGTGACACAAACAGGAGCTTGTTGTTGCAATAAATCCGACCAGGATAATATGGCGCCCAAGAGCGAATAAAAATGCTGTTGTTATAAGTGTGCACTGTTACACAAAGGCATAGACAAGTGCGCAAAAGACCATTTACTACAAATGCTGTTGCAAATAGTGTGCACTGTTACACAAAGACATACAAAAGTGTGTAAAAGACCATTTACTACAAATGCTGTTACAAATAGTATACACTGTTACAGAGAGAGAGAGAGAAAAAAACTACGCAGGCAGTGAAAAACCACTCCTAAATAAAGAAAAGGATCCACTTAGGTACCGGGTACCAACATACAAGTGTGTAAAAGATCTTGAGCTGCAGAGGTGAAATAAGGCACCGCATTTGCTGCCTGTGCCAAGATTTATGTTGATCATCTTGATTGATCAAGATTATGGCACCCTTAAGATCTAGGAGTGGCAGTACTCCTGTCAATTTTTCAGCAAAGGAAGAAATGCGTCATATTCCCACTCAAAACCAACTGGGCCAAGAAATTCGCACTTGCCAGTCTGCAGTACCTACTCCATCAGGTGTATACTAGTACCAACTCCATCAGGTGTATACGAGTTGCTCATACTCACAGCAATTTAGTTGTGATACAGCAGTTGCCTCAGCAAACGCCCTGTCAACAAACCCTCTATATCCTACCTTGTCAACAGTGACGTACGCTTCGTTGCCCACACTTGCCACCAGCGAGATGTCTACTGATGAGGAGCCTAAGCAGAACCAGCAGCCCTCCACAGGTACACCCATGGGGGCTGACTTGCGTCCTGTAAGGGTGAAAAGGTCAGTGGTATCATTACCAAAAGTGCGGGTCCTTCACAGCAGCAGCTCACTAAACATCACAACAGTTGACAATATGAACACTCTGGCTCACCACTTAGCATCCCTCTGTTGCACTACTGGAGTGTTGGCAGGATACACTTCTTTGAGCGAGCGACCATCCAAATGTGTGAGAGCGCAAAACTACTGTTCCTCATTCCTCAGAAGGCAGCTAGCTCACGGCACAACCTCAGCAACAGTCAAATTATGCTGCCACCCAGATGCAACCCAGGTCCCTGTAGTACAGGCACTAATGATGCTCAGCAGCATCAAAAGCTGTGTGTGTCTGTGAGCCTGGCTACCTGACTCTGTCGCCGGGTCCACACTAATCGTGCGCCCCATAAAGTCTGTGTTGTGCAGCTGCAATGCCTTTTCTGCTTCCTGCGCGTAAATGAGGGCGTGGATGTGATCACGTCTGTGTGTTTGTGCATGAGGAAGAATGTGAAATCTAACTTTTCGCTTGAGCACACAAGCCAATGGGGGGCTTATTGTGCAATATGACGTTGGGCTCATTGGGCAAATTGTTTCTGCTCGCTGACTCGTTTTAGCCCAGAGATCCGTTGCACGGGTGACGGTGCTGACAGACACGCAGCTGCATTCATTTAGCCTGAAATGTACTCAGGCGTAAGCACACAAAAGGTATGTAACTACACTAAAGCTCTGCTCCAATCCGACCTACAAGGCTTCCCCCCCCATAAGTTGACAGAGAGGAATTGGTTGCAAAAGACACCTGACTACAAGAAATAGAATCACGAACTCTTTCCTAGACTGGATCATTTTTACAAGTAAATATGATGTCTAATTTCTTCAGTTCCTCCTAAACAGCCGACCATCACCCACACCTTGCACTACAGCAAAAACAGAGTTTCCCAGTTGCATGATGGAGTCTCACACCCGAAACTTTAGCAGGTGGACGCACTTCTGGCAATGCATACCGCACAGCGATCCAGGTGGCTGAAAAAGTAGACTTACCCGGTTGCATACTGAAGACTAACACAGGAACACTGCAGCAGGTGCACGTACCGCATGCTGGAGACTCTCACACGAAAACTGCAGCAGGTGCATACTGAAGACTCTCACAAGAACACTGCAGCAGGTGCACGTACCGCATGCCGGAGACTCTCACAAGAAAACTGCAGCAGGTGCATACTGAAGACTCTCACAAGAACACTGCAGCAGGTGCATGCTAAAGACTCTCACAAGAACACTGCAGCAGGTGCACGTACCTCTGGCAATGCATACTGCACAGTTATCCAGGTGTTCAGCTTCCCATCCCTGTTAGCAGCCCTTCGCACATCAACAACCTGCAATAGGTGCATGTCATTATATATAAGGTGTAAGTTGTTGCAGGTATAAGCATGATTGGAGAGGTATAAACTCATGTCAGCATCTTGCTGAAAGCAGGAGCACACCAGCATCAGGGTGTCAGCCTTCAGCGGCACACAAACACAGCAATGTACCAGGCACAAGGTATGGGCATGAACTGAAATCAGTATAGAAGAATCAAAATAGCATCTAGTATCAATAAGGCAACGTGTTTATTTGAAGTTCCAGAGTCTGTATTTGGTTATCCCTTATATGCGTTGTGGCAACAACCTGCAGCTCAAACTTTTACCGCGCATTTCCAGGATCGACACAAGAGCAGCGTGTGCAACTTCAGCCACTTTTATTTCAAGGGTGCTGCATCCTTCTACACACAGGATCAGAAACCGATTCCTGGAGTGGTAGGTAATACACACTGAAACGATGTCCAGGCATCTCATCAACTATATCCTGATGCGCACATGTGTTTTGCTTACGCACATAGATGCGCACATGCGCCTTGCTTTGCACATACCGCAAAGAACAACAGTTGCTTGATGAACGTCACGCACCTTTCCGGCTTGCCCAAAGAAATGCACGATGTCCGCTTCAGTGGACTGAAACGGCACGTTGCGTGCGGTGATGGTGCAGTAGGGGTCGCGTGCAATATCAGTGCGGCCTTCAATAATAGCAGGAGGCTCCTACGGAGCATAATTGGTTAGTGAAGATAGTTGTGCCACGTGCTCGCAAGGCATTGCGTGCAGTGGTGATGCAGTAGGGGTCGTGTGCAATGTTGATTTGGCCCTCAGTAGAAGCTTGAGACTTATGAAGAAGCATTGCTGGCATGTGAGTGACATGTGCTTTAAAAGATGGGAAAAAGAAGGGCACGCATAATGGGAAGCGCTTGCAATGTTGCGGCCTCATCAGATTCAGGGGGCTCATGTATGAGCTAGGCTGGCATACACTGTATAACTCTGTAGAACAACGGGAAAGGACTTTAAAGGACGTGACATGTGTGACATGGCTGGGCGTTGACGGCTAGTTCACGAGCGTGCCTTCCCCGCAGGCAAAGCATCTTATAGCTCCCACATGTGAGGAAGCTCCCAGCTGTAGGCTTACATCTCCAGTGTAAGAGCTTATTCTCTCACCGCAAAGGGCTGCCCTCCCCCCGCTCCCCTCCCTCCTTCGCCTCCATCTTTTCTTTGTCGTTTGTTGACCTTGGACCAACGCCAGCTGTCGCCCTCAGGCAAGGCCTGTTGAAAGCAGGTACGGTCAAAGATAAAGGTTATTAGGAGGTTACATGAGAGGCTGCCTGACAGCCAGCGGTCAGGCAGCCTGATAGCCAGCCTGATAGCCAATCAGTCAGCCTGATAGCCAACTTTCAGTCAGCCTGATAGCCAGCTGTCAGTCAGTCTGTGCACTGCCGTGCAAGAAAAGGAAGGAAGCGCTGCTGCTGCTGCTGCTGCTGCAACTCATGCTTTGGCATTGTATTAGCAGGGAGTTGTGCCACTGTCTTTAAATGCATAGAGCAATAGCACGTATCGACGACCAGATTACGCACAACACATGAGCGCATGCACATACACACATATACACACACATGCACAAACATTCACACACACATACACACATACACACACCTCTTGGCCTTCTCGTTTCACGGCCTTTGCATCGTAGGGACTAAGAGTTGTACCCTCAGGTAAAGTGGACAAGGCGTCTGGGTCCATGGCTGAAGCAGGGTTTAAGCTCAGGGCATGCAAAGACTTTTGCTTCCCTGTGTGCGTGGAAAGAGGGGCAGGGGGATAATTTTTAACTGGCACTTACAGCATGCTCCCGCTCGGAGGATTTAAGTATGTGCACAAGGGTCACAGCATGCTTGAAAATACATATATATAGTCGCTGATCCAATCTTTGTTCCTCAAAACGCAGCTTGCGTGTACCTTCTCCAATGAGCAGCAAACAGGTTTGCCAGCGGATGTCAGGGGCTGCTGTTACACGCCAGATAGAAGGTGGGATGGTGCAAGCGTAATGGGATTACTGAAGGATATATAATCAGTGTTGTGACTTTACGCCGTGATTGAGAATTTTGCACCGTATTACGGTACGGTGTACGCCGTACTACGGTCATACCGTAGAAATTACGGTAAAACCGGGATTACGGTCCAAACCGTCATGTACGGTGGCAAATCGTACAACATACGGTGGGTAAATCGTAGTAATTTGAGGCGCGTGTCAGAAGTTCGTGGTGGGAACCTACAGCTTTCCATCCCCTCCACGCAATTAATTTATTAGTTAACAGCAATGAGTGCAAATGTTTCTAGGAAGAAGCAAAGGGTGGAAATGCATGGCAGCGGCTTGCCCATTCCAGAGACCTGGGTGTGAGGGAGCACCCTGCATCAGGGAGCCTGCAGGGCAAGGGCAGGCAAAGCAAGCGCCATGAAGGAGAATAAAAATTGGTGGGGGAAGGACACACGTGCATGCACGCACGCACGCACGCACGCACGCACGCACGCACACGTGCACACACACACACACACGCACGCACGCACGCACGCACGCACGCACGCACGCACGCACGCACGCACGCTTTGAGTTCGATGAATTCCCTGAGTCAGACAAGGAGTCGCTCTGCTGAGGAAGAGCAGGAGCAGGAGCAGCAGAACAGCATGGACATGCAGCGAAGTGGTTCAGACGGGGTTTTTTTGAGGAACACATTTCGAGTAGCAGGAAGTTAGCTATCAGTGCCACTGTAGCCCACAGTGAAGGTAAAGAAATTACGGTAATATACCAGAGGGGGTCAACGGAGCAAATGTCCTGAAATGTGACTTTTTTTATTCAAATCATGTTTGGATGATATAACTAGATGGTTCATGATGTTTGGGGCCAAAAGGACCACCCCAGTGGTCTGGACAGAAATCCAGTTCAAAATTTGGCACTGAGTTCCCACATTACAGGCCACTGCGGCCCAACCAGGACCTCTTTTCACCCCAAAACAAGACAGGAGTACAACCTTTATCACAAGGCACCAGCCTGGCTTTTAAAAAGTAAATTCGGTGAAGGTTGTTTTTTCACCCTTTTGGCACCCCTTTTCCTGATTTTCTTCAAGGGAAATGGGCCCAAGTGGAGTATCTGACCAACTACTGGGCCGTTTCACTCCATTTTTGTTGCAATGATATTTATTTATCAAAAAAACAACACTTATATAAAAATAACCAGAATTGGTGTGGTAGGTGGTGAGATGTGGCAGATTGGCACTGGAAAGTGGGGTTCACGCCGCAGACAATTAGACATGGGCCCCGCAGCTGGCACTTTTCAAGCTCAGTTGTTCTCAGCAGCTCGGAGCCTGGGCTACTTCTGGGTGCTCAGCCTAGAAAGTGCCCGTTACGGGGCCCATACTCAATTCACATTTTAAAAGTACCCTCATTTGGGGCCTCCGTCGACCACCTCTGGTAATATACCGTAATCGAGGAAAATTATGGACCGTACCGTACACCGTACCGTAATCGACCGTAATACGGTCCCAAATTTGCGAAAACCGTACAAAATACGGTGGTGTACCGTAATTACGGTACCGTACCGTATTACCGTCAACCGTACCGTACACCGTAGGGTCACAACACTGTATATAATATTAAGCCCGCACACCTGGGCTGTCTGCTGGTGCTAGAGAAATGAAGCGTGTGGCTCTGGGCCCTGCTCCTAGGTCTTTATTTGCGTACGGCAGGCGTGCAAAAAAAGTGTCCTGCATGTAATACCACCAAAGTGATGCTGAGCTTCTGTGACACCGCCCCATGAATTTATCGTTGTTGAAATGTCATGCAATCTGTATTTTCTTTAGACGCAGACCCCCTTTCACCAGTTGTGAAAGCAAGCATGTACACGCATTTGTGCATCAAGGGACGTGCGTTAGTTTGCTTGCACACACATTAAAAAGCATGCAACTACACACACACACACACACACACACACACACAATGCTTTCACGCGCACCTGCCCTGCTGCAAAGTGGTAGCGAGGTTTGGCAAGCTGCGCAATCTCAGCTGCTATATCTGACCCGGTGAAAGCAGAGGGCTGACCGACCCCTTGAGGTAATAAGGCTTCTGGCACCCCCTGCAGGAAATATTATTTGCCTCATGCATTCAGGCATGTGAAAGTTCATGATTGCGTATGCCGCAATAATGCAAGTCGTCTCAGTGTGCATTGAGTGTTGTAAACGTCATGACGCACGCAAACCAACGTTTACAACTCACTTATTTCACCAACCACTTCTGTTCCAAAAGCCATAATCATTTGTATGAGCGCAAGGGTGCATAGTGCACACACCTTTTCATACCTGCAGTACTCCCTTGGGCCATTCACACGTAAGCAATATATCAACCTCCCCCTCTAGTGAGCGCAGCTTGCCACGCAGCGTTTGCAGGTCATGTTCTGTGTAGTAAGGGCTCCCTGGCTGGCTCGGCCCTGTGCCTGTGGCAAACACCCAAAACAAATTAAGAGCGACCATTGAGAGCACGGTAACGCGAGTATGAACAGAGCGTGGCCTATGGATAAGCAAATGTGAGGAGGTTTTAAAAGCGACAGGAAGAGAACAAGAGAGGAACCTTCCCGACCCCCATCAGACCTGCATGGTAGGCAGCTGCGTTGTACGAGCCATCTAAGTAGGCCACGGTTAGACCCTCGACCTCTCTCTGCACACACAAGCAGTAGAAGTGAGGAAGGAAGAGCAGTATAGTGAGGCAGGAATTTTAAAAATGTATTGCATGTTGTGCTCATCACGAAACCACATACAAACATCTGGGCCTGCACCTCTAATAAATGCAAACCAATAAAAAATGAGTACAGCAGTTGTGTGATATGAGGCATAACTCTCACCACGCCAGCTCTGCCCAGGTGGTGGAGGTTGCTGTCTGCTAAGGTGAGAGCGTGCACGGCCTCAGGGGTGCCGGACGCAGAGCCTGACCAGGTAACGCGGAAGAAAGGATAGTATTTGTGACACGCTACAATGTATTCTGGACCAGCCTTTTGAGATCAAACCTGACATGCACATGCACATGCACTTCCACATGAATAAACGCTTTTTCGCCTCACCGTAGCTGCCTACAAAGAAAGTCGGCACGGCTTCTTTACCCTGTTGTCCTTCTAAACAGGCAGTGAGAGGCAACCAAGAATGGTTTCGTGAGCGACCGCATGTTTCAGGGCAGGATGCAAATACTGTCCTTACCTATGATGGGACCCACAGCAAAGAGGGCAGAGAAAGGCCCGTTCTTCTTGTTCACGGCCTCAACTTTTGAAAGCTGTGACGCTTGGTTCCAGCCAGGCCCGGAAATTAGAATTTTTGGCATCCTCCTCAATTGCAGTGAAGCGTGACTACGCCACCATCTACCGTTTTTATAAATTAAAAAAGGCCTCCTTTTTGTAAGACGTCAAATATTGTTTGTAATAACGTCGGCAAATTGGACCTCGAGCTTTTGAGGTCCTTCTTGTCGGAAAGTTTTGTAAAAATCTCGATTGTTTGGGTGTCTTACGGATTCCCCTGCCTTCTGGGAGGTTCTGCTGCTGCAAGCTTGCTTTCCGGAGCTTGACACATGAGTCGCTCCTTAAGGATTCTTCAACCCCCTTGTTGAGGCTGTTCTGCCCAAAGTCCAAGTGGGGCCTTTCATTTGGCAGCAGGTTGCAAGCTTGCTAGTGAGTTCCATTCTTCAGTGTTCTTCACGGGGCATCTATAGAGCTACAGCTCGATGCATTTATGATTGAAGCTTGCAAACCACTGGTTTCATGCCCTATGAGCATGCCAGAACGTCCTTTTTCCTCTGATGGGTCTTCTCAGTGGGTGTAGCCCTCAGCTGTCCAACTCGGTACCCAACACAAACTGGATTTCCATCGCACAGGGAATGCTTCGCTGTTTCCTTCTCCATGTTTGTCTCCTGCCCCTTGTGTGTATTTGTTTGGTGTTCCAGGCTGGGGGAGGTAAGTAGATCCCCTGTTTGCACAAGTGATAAAGAAACAACAGTTTATAGACAAAAGCAATTACTCGACGAGTCTATTAGCGGGTCTACTGGGGCATCCGTGGTGGAGTGGTTATCACGTCAGACTTGAAAGTTCCTCGTGGTTGCCGAGGTTCATGATATCTGATCCCGAAAGGGGCGCAGGTTCGAATCCTGTCGGATGCGTTTTGCCTTGTCCTTATCTACCTTCATTTGCATTTTGTCACGCAGAGCAACCAGCATCATTTTGTTGTCCTGTGGTCTTCCAGGAACAGCAAGCTAAAAAAATACAGTCTTGTACTTGCTGATGGCGTCACTCGACAAAAACAAACTCTTCCCTGGTAGTGCAGTTTCTATTCTATTTAAAGGTGTGTTAAGGACCCTTTCTCCCGCTCTTGCTGCCGAGGACCCTAAATTGGTATGATCAAGTGCTCATGTCCAAAAACCATGCACCTACACACACATGCATGCGCATACTACTGGTGGTCGTGCTTCGTGTAGTACACGCCCTCTATACCTACAGGTGGATATGCCCCCCAGAGGACTGGGGGCCCGAAACGGACATTTTCTTAATGCGTGTGTCTCCCGCGAATGGCTCCCTAAACTTTCAAATCTTCATCTATGCATCAAAATAAGATATGAAGCGTTTCACAGGCTTTCCAAGGCACTGTTGCTTGAACCTTGCAAATTTGGGGAGCCATGCCTGGCAAACCGCAGCGTGAACCCTGCTTTTTGCTGCCAAACCTTTATAACAGATCACCTACTGTACCTATTTATGTGAATTTTTGTTCTGGAGTCCATACTACCACGAACAAAGATTATCGCAAAAGAAATGGAGTGAAAAGACCCAGCAGTTGGTGAGATCTCAAGTTCCAGCCATTTCCCTCAAAGAAATTCAGCTCAAGGGGCGCCAAAAGTGGGTCAAATACTGGCCCACGTAAAGACCTAGATGTCAACTTCCAATATTGTTTCATGACATAATTGTGTGCTGTATTTTTGGGGTGGAATGAGCCCTGCTGGTCGGGGCGTGGTGGCTCAGCACATGAGCATG
>Ga0307942_1000826_pt1 | contig 23270 bp, 24 predicted proteins | sample OrgLakmetagen175_FD_201846 | JGI IMG/M metagenome (GOLD analysis project Ga0307942, IMG submission 201846) | Saline water microbial communities from Organic Lake, Antarctica - #175 | ecosystem: Environmental > Aquatic > Non-marine Saline and Alkaline > Saline | place: Antarctica: Organic Lake... | reverse complement strand
TGTGTGTGTGTGTGTGTGTGTGTGTGTGTGTGTGTGTGTGTGTGTGTGTGTGTTTGAGGTTGATGCACGTGACACTGTGTTTGATAATCACTTTTCTATGCAATTGCCAATAAATCGTGAATAGAATTCTTATAGATACTGCTGATGTAGGTCTGACAGATACCTAGATGCCAGTGCAATTTAATACTTTACTAATCCGATTATTATCTACATCTACATCGGCAGCGATGACCTAATAGGAGTATACCTCTTGATTGCTACCACGCCGGGTTAGGGCCTTAATAGAGCCACGTGGAAAAAGGATTGACGCGAGGTGATTGAACGGTCGTGTGCTGCGACAGGTCGTTGTCGGTGCCACCAGCAAGCATGTGATTGTCGTAGGTTGTCTGAGAGTGTCCGATCGTCTCAAACTTGAGGACACAATTTATTGAGAGGGGGAGTGTGCGAGTGTGCTGAACTCGCTCGTGGTAACGTCGTAAGGTATTCCACAGTACGATTGCACTCTACTCCTGACGCAGGACGCAGCTGTTTCCTAATGCCTCCAGCTTTGGATATCCCCAGCTTTGACTGTCAGGAAGACGATGTGGAAAGCATCCATCTCAGCTCTCCCTGCCTCAAAACAGAGAGACTACAAAATGGAGGGAAGATGGAGGTGGACGAGCTGCAGAGGCACATACTAGCAAAGGAGCAGCAGCTGTCCACGCCCATCCCCATCACGTCAAGAAGCAAGCGTCAAGAGGCAAGCCTATTCGGGGCAAGCCCACCCGAAGCTAGCTCTGTATCATCAAGAGGTTTGTAGGGGGCTGCATATACAAGGTGCTGATCTTTAACAAACCTTAGTCTGCCATGCAGCAGCGACGGAGCCCACATGAGTGGCTCGTATACTTAAAATACAAGCTGTACAGGACTGAAGATGTAACATCGCATCAGCATCTGCATCTGCATCAGCATCTGCCACACGCACTCACGCGCACGCGCACGTTCACGCACACACACACACACACACACACACACACACACACACACACACACACGCACACGCGGACACTCGTTTAAACACGTACGTGCAAAGTCAATGTCCGCAGACGCCAAGAACGCACGTCATGTTGGCTGCAGGTTCGCCGCGGGACTTCCCTGGGAGCCTGTTTAAACGCACCTCGCCTTCAGCTTGCAACAAAGGATCTCATCAACCTGGAGCTTCCTCCTGCCCCAACAGCTTGGTTGCCTCTCCAATTCTCACAGTTCTCAGGGAGAATGACTCAATGGAGCGCAAGGGGAGCATGAAGAGGAGCATCAGTTCCTTGTGAGTTGCAAATTGACCATGTTGTATGCAGCATGACGTCATACACATGTGCCCGTCCATGCCGCATGCCTCTGTTTGCTGCGTATTAAAGTAGAGGTGTAAAGCAAGTGTTTATGGGGCAGAGTACATGAATATGTTGTACGGATATACAGTACGTTCACACCTTGTCAATGGATGATTGAGGTAAGATGTTGGTTCGGTGTCAAGGCGGATGTACATTATCAAGAGCTGTTTGCGGGTCACATTACAAAGCAGTGACTTTGTGCATATGGACATGCATGAGCATATGTACGTGCATGAAGTGTGAGGCGCCGAAGCGCAAAGGAACACAGAGCAAAGAGGCAAGAAATTAATTTAAACCGGGGTAAAAAGCCTGAGCCTCAGTGTTCACTGCAAATAGGTTTCTCCCACCATTTCATGACGATTCATGACCAAACCGCAAATCATCATCGCACTAAACATGCAGTCTGGAAATGAAAGTACAGCGTAAAATCACATTTCATACGGTTCATGACCAAACCGCAAATCGTCATCGCACTAAACATGCAGTCTGGAAATAAAAGTACGGCGTAAAATCACATTTCATACAGTTCATGACCAAACCCCAAATCGTCATCGCACTACACATGCGGTCTGGAAATGAAAGTACGGCGCAAATCACAACCCTGATCAAAACGCACACTTATCTCTGTGGACGGGCACGCTTTGAGCAAGACTCATCACCCTGCTTGTGCCTTCTCCGTTCCTCCCACTGATCAGGTTCAAATCCACCCTCTTCAAGAACAGCCTTTCCACCGCAACCAGCGCCTCAAGCAGTGCTGTCCTCAGCAGCAGTGTCAGCGCCAGCGCCGAAAGCAAGCCTGGTTCAAGCGCCCAGGGCGGGGGGAAGGCGAAGCCTGTCGCGTATGAAAAGCTCTCTGCAGAGGCCGGGGTATCTCGACCTGTCCCCTGTCATGAACCCAGCAGCGCTAGGCCGTCCCCAAAAGACAACAGCTTCACCTTGAAGTCCCTGTTCACCAACCTTCAAAGCTCAAAAGCACAGCTCAGCCCAAAGTATAAAGCCACACCCACCTCGAGTGCAGACCCTCAAGGACACGGCCCGCTCTGTGCCTCTGAACTCCCCTCACTGGCAGCACCACACACCAGTAGCGCGAACAGGGGCTCACGGCAGAGTGTCAATCTGAGCTCAAATGCAGCGACCCCAGAGGCTGCGGTGAGTGCCTGCAATGTGACCAGGTCCTTGCAGTGTGCATGCGTGCTGGGCAGTGCTGTGCACGAGTGCTTTGCAATGAGTGTGAGTGCAGTGTGCTGTGCTCTGCTCTGCTGTGCTGTGCTGTGCTTTGTTGTAAGCGTGGTGGGTCGTTGCCGCACACGTGTTGTCGTCATAAGCCTGTCATTTGAGGGAACCTAACGAGCAAGACAAATAATCGTAGGGTATGAGTTCCATACGGAAATGTATAAATCAATGGAAGTGGATTGTGAATCGCGTGGCGTTCCATTTGCCACAGAACTCGTGCGTGCGCGTTGCGCTGTGTGTCGCACCACCATGAGCCTGTTTCTCTTTGCTCTAGGGAACGCTCCTGTTGTTGCTTCCTCCTCTTGATCAGCCCGTTAGACCCGCTGTGCAAAAGAGGGCAGTGCTGTGCTGCACGCTTGCACTTGCACACATACGCGGCTAGCAGCTTGTTGATCTCCTTATCCTCTTTTATCCTGCCGGGGTTGATCTTGCAAGCACAGGTTCCCATGCGGTGAAGGAGCTTTACGGTACTCAGTACCAAATTGGCTCTTTTTCCCAATTTTATGTGGGGAGTGGTTTTCACTGCCCGCGTATTTCCCCCCCCATTGCGGCAATTAGGAAGCCTGCTGACCATACTTCCCTCCACAATGTGATGTGTTTTGAAACCAGATCCCTCTAAAACCAGAACTCTTTGAAACCAGAACCCTTAAAAACCAGAACCCTTGACGCAATTTATTTTCAACATTGTCATTCCTTGCCTCGGCATTCCTTGTCAAAAGTCACCGCTCTTTGTCGTGGGCACCCTGCAGATCCCCCGTGGCTCATCAAGGTCCGTATCCCTGCCTGCGACCTCCATGCTGCTGGTGATGATGCGGGACCTGCCTCGCGGAATGGCGCGGCCTGTGTGGTGTACGAATGACTACATTGTGGTGGAGAAGATGTACACAGGTCGGTGGGCAATGGAGTGTGTGTGTGTGTGTGTGTGTGTGTGTGAGAGAGAGAGAGAGAGAGAGAGAGAGAGAGAGAGAGAGAGAGACAGAGAGAGAGAGAGAGAGAGAGAGAGAGAGAGAGAGAGAGATTGTGGGTGTGTGAGAGAGAGAGAGAGAGTGTGTGTGTGTAAAGGGCCGGGGTAGGAGAGTGAGCTGGACAGTGTAAGTCTGAGATGCGTTGTATGTTGTATGTTTAGCCACATTGCGTGGAAGTGTTGCATGCACCATCTCAACTAATTTCTCGGGAGTACCTTTGTGTCTGTGTGCTGTATACTGAAGTTTTAGTTTAGTTTAGTTTGGATTACAAAGGCCTCCAGCCTGGCATGGCTGCTCAACCTATAGGTCCCAACAAATATATCAATCAAAAAGATCGACTGCTGCACTAATAAATTTGTAAACTTCTGAGTTATGTTGAAGTATACTGAAGAGGATGTACAGGGCTTGCATATGGGGTTGAGAAATCCCAGCCAGCTCAGCCTGACGAGTATAAAAGAACCAAACAGGTTCTGCTTGTGCTAAGCCATCCCCACGCATATCCACAGCACGTGTCTCCTGCACCAACCACGTGTCCCTCCTCGGATCAATATTTTGTTAGTGCCCGATTCCCAGAGGAGAGGGTCTGAGGAGCCCTTCCACTCGTCTTTTCTTCCTTGGTGCACTAAAACCACATTTTCATTGTAATCTTAAACGAGCGGCATAAAGGGTTATTTTCCCTCATATGCAAATCGAGACCAGTGACTGATCAGTCTAATTAAATCAAGTCAGGAAATGCACAAACAAAAACACATCCTGTCCTTCAATGGTGTCCCTTCCTTGGCGCTTGCGGGTGTTAAGATTAAACAGTGTGGTTTCTCTTCCTTGGCGCACGCGGGCGTTATGATCAAACAGTGTGGTGCAAGTCCTGTGTTAAGGTCTTGTGGTAAGGTCCTGTGTATAGATCAAACAGTGTGGTGCGAGTCCTGTGTTAAAGCCTCCCACTTTCCTGTCGGTGCCTGCAAATTACGCCTCTAACGTGTATCCTATGTTTAGATCAAACAGTGTGGTTCGAGTCCTGTGTTAAAGCCTCCCACTTTTCTCTCGGTGCCTGCAGGTTACGCCTCTAACGTGTACAAAGCAAAGTGCATCCGCTCAGGAATGCTCGTGTGCTTGAAGTCATACACCCTTGGAAATCTGTGTGAGCTCAACCGCTTCCAGGTACATGTAGGCTCATTCAGCTCTTTGGCTAGCAAGTATATACTGACACTGACACTGGCACTTAGGCTAGCAAGTATACACCGACACTTTGGCTAGCAAGTATACACTGACAATTTGGCTAGCAAGTATACACTGACACTGTGGCTAGCAAGTATACACTGACACTTTGGCTAGCAAGTATACACTGACTTTTTGGCTAGCAAGTATACACTGACACTTTGGCTAGCAAGTATACACTGACTTTCCGGCTAGCAAGTATACACTGACACTTTGGCTAGCGAGTATACACTGACACTTTGGCTAGCAAGTATACACTGACACTGTGGCTAGCAAGTATACACTGACACTTTGGCTAGCGAGTATACACTGACACTTTGGCTAGCAAGTATACACTGACACTGTGGCTAGCAAGTATACACTGACACTTTGGCTAGCAAGTATACACTGACAATTTGGCTAGCAAGTATACACTGAACCCGAACCTGGGCACATCAAAGTTAGTGCCACAAATAGGTGGCAGCTCAGAAAAAGCAGCTTTGCTCTGTTTATTAGTCTGAGCAAGTCGCGGCAAAACTCCAAGTTAAAATCATAAACCATTGTCCGCGGATGTCAGATATCAACAAGTTGTGCTTTGGACACACCTTGTACTGTTGTTAAACCATCAGGTTATGCTGTTCAGTACGTTCTGAGTTGTAACACATGCACGTGTGGGTGGTGATGTTTGCGTCGATCGAGTGCCCAATCAATAGCGAAGGATCTTGAGGGTTTCCCTCTGTCACTACACTATACATATACAGTGCCCAACCCAGCCAAGGACAACATGCATCTGCAGCTGTTCCTAAATTCTAGTTATTACACAGTCCAATTAAGCACCAAGCTGTTCCTGAATTCTAGTTATTTCACAGTCCAACCAAGGACCACATGCATCTGCAGCTGTTCCTAAGTTCCAGGTAATACACAGTCCAACCAAGCACCACGGGCATCTGTAACTGGCACTAGTGGGATCCTGAAACAGCTGTAACTACCTGGAGTTGTACAGATGTAGGCTGTCAGACTGTCAGATCAAATCTCCGTCACTGCCAAGTACAGGACTCAGCACAACAAAAAACAGTGTGTAGTGTGCCCTTGCCTGCTCTGCCTCTGCTTCGTCACAGCTGCTAGCTAGCTCACGCACGCACGTACACATGCACGCACGCACCCTTGCATGCAGCTGCTCGCGCAGATCCTTTGCTCTGCATCTCTCGCTCACACGCACCCGACCCTACCCACAAACACAGATCTTGTCTTGATGATGTGTTAGTAGATCTTGTCAGAATCTCTCGCTCAAACGCACCCGACCCTACCCACAAACACGCGCGCAGATCTTCAGGGAGGTCAAGCTGCACAGCTCCCTGTGCCACGAAAACGTCATCAAGCTGTACGGGGCTTTCCAGCAAGCGGGCCAAGTGGTGCTCGTGCAGGAGTATGCAAACTCAGGCGATCTGTTCAGCCTGCTGCACAAGTGAGTGCAAATGAGACGTTGACTGCTGTTCTTTGTGGCCTATGTGAACAAAAATGCAAGGCTGTACGTGTAGCCATGCAGTCATTTGGTCCGAACCTAGGCTGGTGACTTTTGCACACTGCTCACTTACGCACACTTGCACACTGATGTGCACACTTAAGCAGTATTTGAACAAGAATGCAAGGCTGTACGTGTAGCCATGCAGTCATTTGGTCTAAATTTAGGCTGGTGACTTTTGCACACTGCTCACTTACGCACACTTGCACACTGATGTGCGCACTTGAACAGTAACACCGTAAAGGCCTGGGTTGCTGCCCTGAAAGCCTAATGGCCCTTTGTCAGGCCAGGCTCTTAAGGGTTGCAGGCTCAAATCCGTCTGGCCCTTTGTCAGGCCAGGCTATTAAGGGTTGCGGGCTCAAATTCGTCTGGCCCTTTGTCAGGCCAGGCTCTAAAGGGTTGCGGGCGCAAATCCGTCTGGCCCTTTGTCAGACCAGGCTCTTAAGGGTTGCGGGCTCAAATCCGTCTGGTTGTTTTGAGTGCTGAACTGCCTGGAAGCAACGACCTCTGTCTCCTTCATTAATGCCTGAGGTGTTCTCCCGCTGCAATTGGTTTCTTGGAAGGCTGTCCTTGTATTTAGTCTGATCAAATGTGTGATCAAATTTGTGTTCAAATCTGTGATCAAATTTGTGATCAAACAAGTAGTGTGCCAAAACAAGAAGAGGATGCAGGCGTAAGTGATACTTTCTTGTAAGCTTTGCTGTTTGACGACTCATTTCTTCCACAGAATCAAAAAATACCCCAAAATAAATTACGATCCAAACCGGCTCTGCCGGGATTAAGTTCCGCCCTCTGACCGCTGCCACCTAACCGTAGTTATGGTTTGAGATGAAACAATGCATCCCTGCTGCATAAGCATGGCATTGTAGGGCCTCGTACATCTGTGCCTCCCTGCTCTCTGCTCTGCTTCCTGCTTTGCACCTGAACTCCCTGCCTAAATATTTTGCACCTAAATTTCTGCTCTGCACCTGCTCTGCACCTAAATTCCCTCTGTTCCGCACCACAACTCCCTCTGCCCTGCACCTAAGTTCCCTCTGTTCTGCACCACAATTCCCTCTGCCCTGCACCTAAATTCCCTCTGCTCTGCACCTAAATCCCCTTCCAAAATGTCTCTGCACCTAAACTCCCTGCCTAAATGTCACTCCAAAGAAAGGTAAGGTTACATCGCTATATATGCCTCTAGGGCATCTGAGCGGAAATGTCACTCCAAAATAAGAAAAAGCTGTGCGATCCTGTCCGCCCATCCCGCCCGCTCTCCCCCTGCACACTTAGTCCTCAGGTACAAAGTGTGACTCAATCGAACTGGCCCCTCATGGCCTCTTCCATTCACAGATCACCTGGCACACTAACTCTCCATCCATTCCTAATCCGCTCTTTCAACCCTAGACCGCTCTTTCCCACCCTGGCTCCATTTCACACACACACACGCACACACACACACACACACACACATACACACACACACACACACACACACACTCCGGCTCACACGGATCCACTACTGCAGAGTTTGTTCGCCAAACAGAGACGTGACGCTGTGGGTTTGGTGCCGCAACTCTGACAGCGCAGCGCAGCGTTTGAACTGAATCTCCATCATCCTTGGCCACTCACGCTTGTTCTTAATTTGCTGCACAGGTACAGCAGAACTGTATCCATCGTCCTTGGCCACTCACGCTTGTCCTGAATTTGCTGCACAGGTACAGCGGAACTGTATCCATCATCCTTGGCCACTCACGCTTGTCTTACGTTTGCTGCACAGGTACAGCGGAACTGTATCCATCGTCCTTGGCCACTCACGCTTGTCCTAAATTTGCTGCACAGGTACAGCGGAACTGTATCCATTGTCATTGGCCACTCACGCTTGTCCTACGTTGGCTGCACAGGTACAGCGGGCGCCTGCCGGAGCGCAGTGCAGTGGACCTGGTGCTGCAGCCCTTCCTGGAAGTCCTGAACTACCTACACGCAAGTGGCATAGCCCACCGGTGCGTTGCATTGTGAGGTTTGACCTAGCAAACCTTGATCTCCTGCTTCTATTTGTGTTGGTGATTCGTTGCATCACTGCCATCTGTCACCCACCAGAACAAAGCCCATGGCACACACCTTCCTGCCTTCAGCGTTTTACCACTGCCTTGTTCTGCGTGCAGGGACATTAAACCCAAATGCATCCTGCCTTCAGCTTTGTACGACTGACTGCCTTTTGTGCTTGCAGGGACATTAACCCGAAAACATCCTGCCTTCAGCGTTTTACCACTGCCTTTTTCTGCGTGCAGGGACAATAAACCCGAATGCATCCTGCCTTCAGCATTGTACGACTGCCTTTTGTGCTTGCATGGACATTGACCCCAAAAACATCCTGCCTTCAGCGTTGTACCACTGCCTTTTTCTGCTTTTAGGGACATTAAAAACGTTTTGCCTTCAGCATTGTACCACTGCCTTTTTCTGCTTGTAGGGACATTAAAAACGTTTTGCCTTCAGCGTTGTACCACTGCCGTTTCCTGCTCGCAGGGACATTAAACCTGAAAACATCTTGTTCACCAGTGACATGCGCCTCAAAATTTGTGACTTTGGGCTGGCCATCAACATGCGTGAGGAGAGAGCTGTGACACGCGCAGGCACTTTGGAGTACATGGTGAGTGCACACACACACACACACACACGCACACACGCACACACACACACACACACACACACACACACACACACAGTGGGGTGGTGCAAACGCACGTTGACATGAGTGCGTAGGTGACGTGAAGAGAGCGCCGTGACACACGCAAGCACTTTGCCGCGCCTGCTCCTTTTTTCTTGTCTGACCTCTGCCGTAAACCACTTGGGTCCAGTGTGACCCCCCTTTTGATTCCCCCCCTGCATTAAACACCCCCCTTTTGATTTCCCTCTTTATTCCCCCCCTCCTGCGTCAAATACCAAATACCAAACACCCCATCATTACAGTGGACAAGGGGAGCAGCAATTTTATAATTACAGCATACATCTTGCAGTACATCCCGCCATGCCGTGTACATTCTGCTGTGTCTTGTCTATACAGTCTGCCTTATGCTGGAAGAGCACTCACGCACGGCTGTAAGCAAAGCAGGGGCCACACCGTCCCTGATTCCTTGCCTAACGCTGCCCTCATATTGCCGTCTCTCGCATGAAAGAAAATACAACTTACCCCTGTACTACCCTCTGGTACCCCTCTACTACCTTCTGGTACCCCTGTACTACCCTCTGGTACCCTTGTACTACCCTTCTGGTACCCCTCTTAGCCAAAAAACTACGACATCTTGCCGAAACCTTGCCCAAGGAACTACGACACCTTGCCTAACGCTGCCCTCATATTGCCGTCTCTCGCATAAAAGAAAATACTACTTACCCCTGTACTACCTTCTGGTACCCCTCAGCCAACAAACTACGACATCTTGCCAGAATCTTGCCTTAAAAACTACGACACCTTGCCTCTCGTTGCCCTTATGATTCCATGAGATCACGCGCCTCTCGTTGCCCTTATGCTGCCATGTGATCACGCGCCTCTCGTTGCCCTTATGGTGCCATGAGATCACGCGCCTCACGTTGCCCTTATGATGCCATGAGATCACGCGCCTCACGTTGCCCTTATGATGCCAAGAGATCACGCGCCTCACGTTGCCCTTATGATGCCATGAGATCACGCGCCTCACGTTGCCCTTATGGTGCCATGAGATCACGCGCCTCACGTTGCCCTTATGGTGCCATGAGATCACGCGCCTCACATTGCCCTTATGATGCCATGAGATCACGCGCCTCACGTTGCCCTTATGTTGCCATGAGATCACGCGCCTCACGTTGCCCTTATGGTGCCATGAGATCACGCGCCTCACGTTGCCCTTATGGTGCCTTGAGATCACGCGCCTCACGTTGCCCTTATGGTGCCTTGAGATCACACTCCTCACGTTGCCCTTATGGTGCCATGAGATCACGCGCCTCACGTTGCCCTTATGATGCCAAGAGATCACGCGCCTCACGTTGCCCTTATGATGCCAAGAGATCACGCGCCTCACGTTGCCCTTATGGTGCCATGAGATCACGCGCCTCATCCATTTTCTATCACTGTTTCTTTCTGTTCACTCTGTTGCCCACCTTTTGGACTCTGCAGGCTCCGGAGGTGCTGGACTGCCCCTTCAAGGTGAGATTGCAAGTGCATTTTGCCCTACTCTTGCCCTACTTCTGCCCTACTCTTGCCCTACTTCTGCCCCACTTCTGCCCTACTTCTGCCCAACTTCTGCCCTACTTTAAGCCACATCCGGTGCTTGTCTCACCATCTGCTGCCTGCATCCTGTCATCACATGCAAGACGCATTGAGCTGCACTTTGCTCGTTCCTGACCTCGCTGCGGTTGTTCCCTATTTTGATCCGCAGCAGCAGTATTGCTGCGTCTCCGCTGCTCTTGCTGCGATTGTTCCCTATTTTGATCAGCAGCAGCAGTATTGCTGCGTCTCCGCTGACCTCGCTGCGATTGTTCCCTATTTTGATCCGCAGCAGCAGTATTGCTGCGTCACCGCCGCTCTTTCTGTCGCGCAGGAGACCCAACAGCACTTCTAGGTCTTGCTGCATTGCTGCATTGCTGCAGTATTGCTGCATCTATATTGCCTGTAATGCAAAAGTTATTGCATAAGTCGAGCTGTGCACATTGCACTCAAACGGAACGCCCAAAAATCGTTCTGTGCACACCTTTTCTAAACTCAGTGTGTTTGTGTAAACTGCAGAGCAAGCCAGAGGAGAACAAAAGCAACCAACTGCTGCACTACTCGTATCATGTGGACACGGTGAGATCTTGTAAATATTCCAGATAAAAGACAAGCATTAAAACTACGCAGGCAGAGAAAGCCATGAGCTGCATTACTCGTATCATGTGGAGACGGTGAGATCTTGTAAACATTCTAGATAAAAGACAAGCATAAAACTATGCAGGCAGATAAAGCCATCAGCTGCATTACTCGTATCATGTGGACACAGTGAGATCTTGTAAATACTCCAGATAAAAGACAAGCATTAAAACCACGCAGGCAGAGAAAGCCACTCCCTACATTGATTTAGGGAAAGGAGCCACTTTGGTAATGAGTACCGTAAAACTCCTCCGCCATAGTGAGCATTCCAGTTGTATACCCTGTGTCTGTCTGCTCATTATTGTTGTGATCCTACCAATCGTACTTCTGCTTGTATGTGCCGCGTTGTCTTGTTTCATACAACTACGGCTCTTCCTTTTATCTGGCCCGGTGCATTTCATTTGTTTTAGGCTTAGGGTAGGGTGTCTAGAGGTCAATCCCTAATCTCTGAAACCCACCATGCTTAGCGTGCAAAATTTGATTCTGACTGAGCTCATTTCCCCTGCGATCTGCATACACACACGTGTACACACATAAGGTAAGGTAAGGTTACATCGCTATATATGCCTCTGGGGGGCATCTGAGCGGAAGCTTGGAAAAAGCCTGGAACCAAACCAAAAAGACACACACATAAACACATAAATGTGACACACATAAACGCACACATCTGTACACACATAAACGCACACATATGTACACACATAAACACACACATGTGTACACACATAAACACACACATGTGTACACATGTGTACACATGTGTACACACATAAAACATACACATGTGTACACACATAAGGTAAGGTTACATCGCTATATATGCCTCTGGGGGGCATCTGAGCGGAAGCTTGGAAAAAGCCTGAAACCAAACCAAAAAGATACACACATAAACACACACATGTGTACACACACAAACACACACACACACACATGTGTACACACATAAACACACACACATGTGTACACACATAAACACACACACACACATGCAGTGGGCTGTGGGGGTGCTGGCGTATGAGCTAGTCGTTGGGCTGCCCCCCTTTAGCGACAAGCAGCGTGGAGCTGTGGAGGACAAGATCAGGCTGGCTCCCCCGAGGTGATACCCATGTCCTAGGACATGGGACATAGGACATGGGACATGGGACATAGGACATGGGACATGGGACATAGGACATGGGACATGGGACATGGAACATAGGACATGGGAAATAGGACAAGATCAGGCTGGCTCCCCCGAGGCGATACCCATCCTGTGTCTTGTTTTTATTTCCGGTACCAAAGTCGGCTCCTTTTCCTTAGTTAATGCGGGGAGTGGTATTTCATCAGACCATTCAACTGTGGGGAGTGGTATTTCATCATAATGTGGGGAGTATTGTTTCATCAGACAATTCAACTGACACACACCCTTCCAGTGTCCTGTATTGTACCTTGATTATGAGTCAACTTACACGCACCTGTCCAATGTCTTGTGTCTTGCTTTCGTTTGGATAATAGGTTTCTCTACTGCTGCTGTGTCGTCCGCTGAAATGCACCTGTCCTTTTTCCTATGTTTCGCGTTGTTTAATTCCAAAGAAGTCAACTGATGCATACTTATGCTTTTATTCATTGCTATACGCACAGCGCAACACAGCCCCTAATTTCTCAATACTAGAAAGCAACATTAGACCCACTTTTAGAACAGTGATGCTCAGGTCATCCTACAAATATGCCTCCCCCTTATTCCTTGCATTCAATACCGGAGAGGAGATAATTGCCTTGTTTGCGTCTCTGCGATGTGCAGGTTTCCTTCTAAGCTGAGTGACCATTGCTGCGATTTCATAAGTATGGCGTTGGAGAAGAACCCTCTGGAACGGCCCTCCATTGTGGAGATGCTCACCCACCCATGGATGAAGGTGGGCCGTGGCAGTGGCGTCCCTTCCTCTGCTGCTGTGCTGAGAAATGAGAACCATGACATTCACTTGGGATTGTGTTCTGCAGTTTGTGTTTGCATGCATAAATCCGTGTGTGTGTGTGTGTGTGTGTGTGTGTTCATATGCAGGTTGGTGTGGACCTGCGTGTGGTACCCTCCCTCGTAGGACCCAGCGCGCGTGCTTTCTGGTTGCGCTCTAGATGGCCCTTGGAAGTGCCAATGCCTTCGCTCCCTTATAATGCTGTCCAGACGCACAAGCACAGCTATAGTGCTCTACTCCTATATCCTCTCCAAACACTCAACACGTTTGAGGACTTCTATCGACCCTCACCCCTCTCAGTTCCTTAAAGAACCACAAGCACAGCAACGGCAATACCTATCGTTTTTAAACACTTTGAGGGCTTCAATCTTATTGATCTTATCAACACTCACCCCTCTCAGTGCCTTACAGACCCACAAGCACAGCAGCAGTGATACTTATAATTTCTAGACACTTTAAGGGCTTCAATCTTATCAATCTTATCAACACTCACCCCTCTCAGTGCCTTACAGACCCACAAGCACAGCAGCAGCGATGCTTATAATTTGTAGACACTTTGAGGGCTTCAATCTTATCAATCTTATTAACACTCACCCCTCTCAGTGCCTTACAGACCCACAAGCACAGCAGCAGTGATACTTATCATTTTAGACACTTTCGAAGACTCTCATCTCACCCTTACCCCTCTCAGCGCCTTGCAGATGCACAAGCGAAGCAACAGCAGTCAGTATCAAGCGTTTCTAGATACCTATTAGGGCTCTTATCTTACCCTCACCCCCTCTGATGCCTTACAGATGCACAAGCAAAGCAACAGCAGGCAGTATCAAGCGTTTCTAGATACCTATTAAGGCTCGCATCTCACCCACACCCCCTCTGTTGCCTTGCAGATGCACAAGCGAAGCAACAGCACGCAGGATATGTCCTCCATGGACCACGGCTCCAGCCAGCTCATGAAGTCGGCATCAAGCCTGGTCATGAACTCGTCGATTCTGGAGGGCAGGGAGGACGTGTCTGGTGGTGAGTATGGGCAGTGATGGTGCAAAATCACAGAGGGCAGGGAGGACGTGTCTGGTGGTGAGTATGGGCAGTGATGGTGCAAAATCACAGAGGGCAGGGAGGACGTGTCTGGTGGTGAGTATGGGCAGTGATGGTGCAAAATCACTGTTGTATGGCCACAGTGCACAGTTGCACAGATGTATGGCCATAGTGCATGGCCATAGTGTATGGCCATAGTTGCACAGTTGTATGGCAATAGTGCACAGTTGCACAGTTGTATGGCCATAGTGCACAGTTGCACAGTTATATGGCCATAGTGTATGGCCATAGTGCACAGTTGCACAGTTATATGGCCATAGTGTATGGCCATAGTGCACAGTTGCACAGTTATATGGCCATAGTGTATGGCAATAGTGCACAGTTGCAAAGTTGTATGGCCATAGTGCATGGCCATAGTTGCAGAGTTGCATGGCCATAGTGTATGGTAACTGTTTTGTGCTCATTTGTGACCACACTGCTCTCACTGCACTAGTAAAGGAAAGGTGGGTGTGCATGCAGTGAGAGTCATTTGTGTGCAGTGAGAGACATTTGTGTGCAGTGAGAGTCATTTGTGTGCAGTGAGAGACATTTGTGTGCAGTGAGAGTCATTTGTGTGCAGTGAGAGACATTTGTATGCAGTGAGAGTCATGTGTGTGCAGTGAGAGTCATTTGTGTGCAGTGAGAGACATTTGTATTCAGTGAGAGTCATGTGTATGCAGTGAGAGACATTTGTGTGCAGTGAGAGTCATTTGTGTGCAGTGAGGGTCATTTGTGTGCAGTGAGAGTCATGTGTATGCAGTGAGGGTCATTTGTGTGCAGTGAGGGTCATTTGTGTGCAGTGAGGGTCATGTGTATGCATTTGTGTGCAGTGAGAGTCATTTGTATGCAGTGAGAGACATTTGTGTGCAGTGAGGGTCATTTGTGTGCAGTGAGGGTCATTTGTGTGCAGTGAGAGTCATGTGTATGCAGTGAGGGTCATGTGTATGCAGTGAGAGACATTTGTGCCGTAAAACATGCATGCATGCCTGTGTGATCTCTCAAGGGTGTCAAAGGGGAGAGAGATCCACTGTGCTTGTGCCAGCGTTTGCACGTGTGCGTGCACATGTGCGTGTGCGTGCGCAAGTGTTTTGTGCGCAAGTGTGTGTGCGTGTGTGATAGAGTCTGTGTGTGTGTATGTGTGTGTGTGTGTGCACGTGCGCGTGCGTGTGAGTGTTGTTGGCATTAATTTTGAGATCACTGCCGTGCAACTAGATAGTTACACCTTAGTATAAGTTAGTAGTTAGAAGTTAGTAGAAGTTACACCTTACTAGATAGCTACACCTTTCATAGACTGCTCACCATCCTTTTTTACATGACATTTGCATGTGTGCAACACAGATCATCCACATAGCACGTAAATATGTTACATCAAGCCCTGTTTATGCTCGTTACACAAGTTTCCCTCCCTGTGACCTTCAAGGCTCAAATGGTGGCAGGGCTGACGTTGTTGAGGCGCAGCGCTTGCATGTTCCCTGATTTGCTGGCCTGCATTCACTGATTCCCTGATTTGCTGCCCTGATTTGCTGGCCTGCATTCACTGGTTTGCTGGCCTGATTTGCTGCCCGGATTTGCTGCCTGCATTCACTGGTTTGCTGGCCTGATTTGCTGCCCGGATTTGCTGGCCTGCATCCATTCAAGTGGCGCAGCACATGTCGCGCAAAGCAACACAGATGGAAAGAAAGAATCTGAAAGGATTGAAACAATCAGAAAAATTTACGCAGGCAGTGAAATCCACTCATCACATGGCTATGTCACATGGAATCCAAATGGCCTTTCCTCATTCATTCTCAGATGGCCAAGCACCTGTTGGCCTTTTCTCATTCATTATCATTTATTCTCAGATGGCCTTTTCTCTTTTATTCTCAAATGACCTTTTATCATTCATTCTCAAATGGCCTTTTCTCATTCATTCTCATCCATTCTCAGATGGTCAACCACCTGCTGGCCAAGCCCTCTCCACCACACCAGCTGCAGCTGCCCCCACCAAGCCGGAGCCCACAGTGGTCACCACCAAGGTGAGGCAGCTCGGTTTGCAAGTGTGTATGTGTGTGGCTTAGGGTTGGCCAAAACCGTATATAAACACCGTATTTGACCGTATATTTGGTAATTTTCCCGCCAAAAATACCGTAAATACACCGTATATATATGGTTCTGGCCAACCATTGTGTGGCTCTAGTTATGTTTTTGTGTGTAGATATATCTAGGTTCATGGAAAAGCCACACACCGCTCCCTAGAGGGTAAATGAAAAAGCCATATACCGCTTCCTAGACATGTGCCAGGAATGGTTGTTAGTTGTTAGGATTGGATGGGCACAGAGTCAGAGGCATGATGCAAGGATTCAAACCTTGTTGAATTCCTTCCTGAGCAGCGACGAACACAAGCTAGGGTTATGGTTTAGGGTGCAGGTAATAACCCTAACCATTAAGGAGCTCACCCCTGATGAGCTCACATTTGCGCAAAGGACACAAACTAGCGTCGTCAAAGGCACGCATGTAACAGCGTCTGTTCCGGCACCCTAGCTAACTTGCATTGTCACATACTTCACGCATTGCGTCAGGCATTAACCTCAGGGTTTGGTGAAAGCTCTTGGTTGGGCATTGCATCTCACACGCCATCACACATCTCGGCTGGACATTGCATCTCACACGCCATCACACATCTTGGCTGGACATTGCATCTCACACGCCATCACACATCTTGGCTGGACATTGCATCTCACACGCCATCACACATCTCGGCTGGACATTGTATCTCACACACCATCACACATCTTGGCTGGACATTGCATCTCACACGCCATCACACATCTTGGCTGGACATTGCATCTCACATGCCATCACACATCTTGCATCCATCACACATCACACGCCATCACACATCTTGCAACCACAGGTGCTTTACCCGTAGATACCTACTTGCTTGCGTACGCCCTGCTGTGTCCCTGTATATGACACACACACAAAATCACACCACACACACACACACACACACACACACGCACGCACACACACACACACACGCACACACACACACACTCTCACACACACACAAACAGGCAGGCTCTGTCCCTGTGTCTCAGCGGCATATGGGCATATGTAGGGTTGGCCAGAACCGTACATTCATGGGTATATACTGTGTGCACACGGTAATTAAGCAGGGAAATTACCATACATACGGTCACATACAGTGCAGATGTACCGTTGTGGCCGACCCTACGCATATGCTGCCACTGCAATCACATGTGCTGTGTGTGACAGAAGACATGCTTGCCTGAGATACCAGTCTGGACAATGGAGAGCACATGTAGCATTGCATTGTGGTTCCAGGCACAGCCCGTGGCGATTGGCAAGGGCTCAAGCTCACACACGAGAGCTGGAGAGGTGCAACCATCATCACGCAAGGGGGGGGGAGAAGAGGAAGAAAAGGGGGGCACAAACAGAAGGGCACTCGTCGTGAGCCAGTCCTACACGCAGGGTGCCCTGCCACTCACCGCGTTCCATGGCATGGTACAGGTGTGTGTGTGTGTGTGCATGTGTGTGCATGTGTGTGTGTGTGCGCATGTGTGTGCGTGTGTGTGTGCGTGTACGTTTGTATTTGTGCATGTGTGTGTGCCTGTACGTTTGTATTTGTGCATGTGTGTGTGTGCGTGCGTGTTCCGTGCATCCTTGTTGCCTGGATTTTTGCATGCCAGTGAAAGGGTTAGCAAGTCATGCCCTGCCCCTCACAAGCGTGCGGCCTTGGGCCTTGTGTCAGTCGCTTTCTTACAGGCATTTGCCGCACGCGCTCTGCACACACATACACACACACGCACACACACACACATACACATACACTTATAGGTTGGCAAGCCCCTGGTCCCAAGCGCCAACCGTTGTGCTCCCTCCTTGGATCGTGAAATTGCGAAGCACCAGCAGCACCATATCCTTCAGCTCCCACATCAGGGCCCAAACGACACCGCTCATCGCAGCATGAACAGCTCAGCCAGGCCAAACACTTCTGCTGTAGCACCTGTTGCTAACACAGCTGCCTCCTGCGCACCTTCCTGCCCAGCAGCTTTGCCCAACTTTCTTCCCTGTGCCAGCCTCAAGGCAGCCCCTCAGGCTTGGTGACAGCTGCAGAGCTGTGGCTATCAGGCAAGTCTTACCTTACCTTGCCTGACCTTAAAAACAGCTGCGGAGCTGCGACTATCAGGCAAGTCTTTTCTTACCTTGCTTGACCCTAAAAACAGCTGCAAGAGCTGTGACTATCAGGCAAGTCTTACCTTACCTTGCCTGACCTTCAAAACAGCTGCAGAGCTGCGACAATCAGGCAAGCCCTCTAGAGGTATGATTCTTCGTCTAGAGTTGTGATTATTTGTTCCCTATAATTCTTCGTTCCGGGGAATAGCTTTCCCCCTCCCTTAATCATGCTGGCTGTGTCATCACTACCAGCGCAGTTTTCTTTTTCTTTTTGGCAAGCCCCCTTGCGCTACAAATAACTAGGGTTGGCCAGAATCGTATATATTCGTATATATACACCGTATATTTGGTGATTTCCAAGCCAAAAAAAACGTAAGTACACCGTATATATATATATGGTTCTGGCCAGCCCTACAAATAACAGGAAATAAAAGCAATTAGGCGTAGATGTGAAGGGAGGACATTCCAGCAGAGCTCAAGCTGGCTCATGCTACTGGCTGCTACTGGCCTAATATGTTCACATGCTTTGGAGCGCGCAAATGCCTGTTTGTTCCCCGTGCCATCCCCATTCCTGATCAGTGTTGTGTATATGGGGTAGGATGCGCGCACACACGGTTATTCACATGCACACACACAACTGCACACACACAGTCACACACACACACACAGTCACACACACACAACTACACACAACTACACACACAACTACACACACAAGCACTAACACACACAAACACAAACACACACATGTAGGGCACCTCTGCCACCCTAAGGTCCTGAAGCGCTTAGGTAGTTTCGTTGTTTGCACGTAAACGACGTGCAAAGCACTACACCTATCTGGCGGATGAAACCGAACAGTATTTGCACAAGGACCTCCACATTCTAGATTGCAACATGGAAGAGAAGGCAATACGCTAGTGGTGCAAATTGAATAGCCTGAGGCTTTGAACAGGGGGTTTTGTGCTCGTGCAATTGTGTGCAAGTGAGTGTAGGTATGTGCGTGCTGTACACAACAAATGCGCAGCGAGCATTGCAGCGTTTTTGTTCCCCTGCAAGAAGCAGCATTGCAAGAACTTGAGTGTGCTAGCAGGCCTGCATTTCACAGGACTGGCCTTGAGTTGCTTAGCCTGGTTATGTCGGAGCTCCTGACTGAGTACCTCCTACATTGTACAGTCATTTTTCATGTCGTGCATGGCGCAGCCCTAATGTGCTTGTGGATACTGGCTGCACCATTGCATGTGTGATTTGCTTGGACCATTGCACGTGTGTTTTGCTTGGACCATTGCAATTGTGATTTGCTTGGACCCTTGCACGTGTGATTTGCTTGGACCATTGGACCATTGGCTGTACCATTGCACGTGTGATTTGCTTGGACCATTGCAATTGTGTTTTCCTTGGACCATTGCACGTGTGTTTTGCTTGGACCATTGGACCATTGCCTGTACCATTGCACGTGTGATTTGCTTGGACCATTGCAATTGTGCTTTCCTTGGACCATTGCACGTGTGTTTTGCTTGGACCATTGGACCATTGCCTGTACCATTGCACGTGTGATTTGCTTGGACCATTGCAATTGTGATTTGCTTGGACCCTTGCACGTGTGATTTGCTTGGACCATTGGACCATTGGCTGTACCATTGCACGTGTGTTTTGCTTGGACCATTGCACGTGTGATAGATCTGAGAAACACTGCCAACAAAACACTGCCCTCTTGGTTGCTTACAGAACTAACAGCACATGTTATGAAAGCCTCTTCTTGTCCTGACGCCATCCTATTTCTACCTAGCACTGTGTGCTCTTCTCGCGTAACAACCCGCAACCCAAACTTTCAACAGCTTGCTAAAGACAAGAAATTGAATCCAAACCAGTGGGAGGTTCACCTGATTGAGTTTGAATTATGTGAAGACACTAGGCCTGATCCCCAACTCCAAAAAGCAAAAGCACAGCACAACATGCTTATGGCCAAACAGACAAGGATATAGGGAAATCAAGCCTCACGTGATCCTCGTTGGAGCTATGGGGACTACCTACAAAGACTATACAGACAAACCTCTGGCAGACCTTAAACTGGATAAGATTAAGAATTGACACACAAATCGAATGAACCTCTGGCAGACCTTAATCTGGATAAGATTAAAAATTGACACACAAACTGAACGAACACTCCATCAGACATGCATCTGCACTCATAAAAACAAGGTATAATGCACTGCAATATAACACAAGCAACAACAGTCAAGGGTTGGGTCTGGGTGCTACGGCACACAACCCCCTGGCCCACACTGATTTCTTTTTAATTGTTTGCGCGGTGGGGGGTTGCCTGGTGTGGGCACCTACGTAACCCCCTCCCTAATCATGCTGGCTGTGTCACCACTACCAGCGGAGTCTTTTCTTTTTCATCTCGCTTTATGCTGCACTTCAGAAAACTGAGTCCAGGCGTTTCACACTGAATTCACAAGTACTCGGTAATAAAGTGGCTCCTTTTCCTTAATTGATGTGGGGAGTGGCTTTCACTGCCTGCGTAGTTTTTTCTTTTTCTTTTTCTTGATGCAGCTACGCAATCAAACCCTGGGGAAGCCATGGCCGTTTCATGTATCTTCGCCTGTAAATTCTATCAAACAAAACATCTTGGGTTGAGAAGCACTCTTTAATCAGCTTTTACTAGTAATCTGTTCTACCTGTAACCAGCTTATCTGGAGGAGGTAATCGTGTAGAATATCAACCTAGTGAGGTCTGGACGAAAAGAGGTTTCAAATTTACGTTGCAAGGCTTGTAGGCAGCCATCTTGGCATTGTTATACTTGCACCGTTTGATTCCTCCAGTCTGTGCCTGTTTCCTTGCAGTGCCTTCTGCACAATCATTCAGTGGCACCTGAATTAGCACTGCCACAGTGAGCTTTCTAGTAGTTAATGGCAGAACACTAAACTTTTTGAATAAGAGCCTAATATAGATTGATAGATTTGAGCACTGTATGAACACAATTTTATCTGTGTGTTACTTACACACCAAAGCGAGAAGCGTGCTATAGACAGGTATAGCATGTCTGTGATATCTACGTTCATCACACTTTAAGCCACCAAATGCAAGAATAAAGCAACTAAAAATCGCTCTGTTGACCTGTGAGGTGAAAGTTTGCTTTCAGCTTTTTACAATAGAGGTACGAGAAACCATTTCCTAGGTCAGCCCTTCCCAACCTATGTAACTACCTATTCCTGACCTGAGCTCATATTTCAGACATGAAGGGCCAGAACTATATTTCATAACTGCCAGAACTATGAACTATGAACTATGAACTATGAACTATGAACTGCCAGAACTATATTTCAGACATGAAGGGCCAGAACTGTACTATGGTACTACTGTGGGTTCTTGGAGAGCTTAACCATATCTGTACCACAAAAGTCAGTACAGGTGTACGTGTTGCCATTGCAGATGACAGGCTAAACGTGTCATGCAACACCATGGTGTAAACGCTTCCGGCGTGAATAAGGGCAGAAAAAATGGAAATGGATGTCATGACCATCACCTTATAAGGCAGGATGTTTGGTTATACAGGGGGTGTGAAAGAAAACACTCACAGAGAGTGTAATCATCGTACTGTTTTGGGGATAACAAGGCCAGCGCGGCAAATAAACTGAAGAGACTGTAACAAAAGTAGTATGCAAGCTAGTCCCAATTTTGGTGCAAAGCAGCAGACAGTATACCAAGAGAAATGTGGTACCTGCAGAGACTTACAGCATGCCAACCCCCCCTATTCAGCAGCGTAAGCTCCCCTGCCTTTTAACCTGAGTGCAAGAGGAGTGTAACGCGAAAATGGCTTGTGTCACCCCAACACGCAGGTGCTACAGCTTGAATTGAGAAGTGCAAAGTATCCGAGGGGGTTATCTGAGGCCCAAAATGGGTATGTTTTTTTGCATGCTAGTTGGGAATGCCTCCCCTAACTGGCCGCTTTCAAGCTCAGCCCCAGATTGCAGCTGAGCTTTTAAACGGCCAGTTAGGGGAGCCGTACCTAATCAGCCGCGGCGTGAATCCTACTTTTTGATGTATCTGACCAGCCTGCGCACCAAACTGAGTGATTTTTTATAATTTGAAATCCTTATAATAATTAAATATCATTGCAAAAACAATGGAGGAAAATAACCAAGTGGTTGGCAAAATGTGCGAATTAATGTGCCACTCCCCATGCAAAGCACACACCTAGGGTAGAGATGCACGACATGTGCAAGTAGTGCTGTCATTTCTTGAGCAGGGCGACTTATCTAGATCTGAGCACATGCTCTGGTAGCTTATAATTTCAGCATCAGTGTGAAGCTAGATTGGGTCCAATTTGATGAGTTGATGTGTAAGTAGTTGCCCCTTCAATGCAGAAATGAGCATGCTTGGACTTTTGCTCGAATAACCCCCTCTGGCAAAGTATCCAAAAGCTGGATCACGTGCCAGAAAAAAACGCACTCACAAAGGCAGGATCCCCCCCCCCCCACACACCTGTGCTGGTCAATAGGCATCTTTCCTCGTACAGCTTCTAGCCTCTCAAAATCAAGGTCCGCCACCGCAATGCCTGCAAGCATTTTTTAAATGAAGAGGTCCTCAGAGGTTGACGAGATCACGCAAACCACGTAACCTTGACGTTGCTTACCACATGACTGTAAACACATGTAATCCTGGCCAGTCTTAATCCTTAAGCAGCGTATTCCCGTCAATGCTGTTGCAGGCAGCTTTTGAATGGAATGCCTACCAGTTTGAGTGCCATCCAATCTTGCAAGCACTACCCCCCATGGGTCAACCACCAGAGAGTGACCGAAGCTTTCCCTTTTTTCAGAATGCTTCCCCGCCTGCGCAAAATTTGACATTGCACATGTTTTTATGTTGCATCTGTTATGCAATGGAGAGATGTGCCGTGCCGCTCTCTCTCTCTCTCTCTCTCTCTCT
>Ga0307942_1000825_pt1 | contig 23293 bp, 25 predicted proteins | sample OrgLakmetagen175_FD_201846 | JGI IMG/M metagenome (GOLD analysis project Ga0307942, IMG submission 201846) | Saline water microbial communities from Organic Lake, Antarctica - #175 | ecosystem: Environmental > Aquatic > Non-marine Saline and Alkaline > Saline | place: Antarctica: Organic Lake... | reverse complement strand
CACACACACACACACACACACACACACACACACACACACACACACACACACACACACACACAACACACACACACACACACACACACACACACACACACTCACACACACGCACGCACACACGCACGCACGCACGCACGCACACACGCACGCACGCACGCACGTACACACACACGCACACATACGCACGCACGCACGCGCAGAGGTTTCCAGCCAGCCTCGGCCTGCTCATCCTCTCCCTGCTCTGCTTCTGTGCCTACCGCGCTGCTGTCACCCAGCACGGAGCAAGAGGGGCGAGCGACTCAAAGCCATTATTAGATGATGCTGCACTGCTCAAAAGCTCAAAATCTCAGCAGCTCCCTGCCGCAGCAAAGCGAGCGGACGCACACCTTGCACACACCATGGCGATGATGCCCATGTACTTTGTACGTTGTGTCATGCCCAGACTATGGTTTGCGTGTCACGTGCCTTGTAATTTTTAACGCCCCCTCTATGTGTAGTTTACAGAAGCACTAAACCAAAAGGACCAAACCAGTTCCGGTGCGCACTCTGCACACTTGCAACTCTAACGTTGCAATATACCTTGAAAAGTAGATGCTTGAGGTTCCAGTGGGTGGGATGGCCTGATATACATTGCTTTCGTGTTGGCTGAGCCTGTGATCACTGCCTGACCTGTTTTGAATGTGTGCGGTATGGACCAAAACGTGGAAGCCTGTCATGACTTAGCTTCCAGTGGGTGGGATGGCCTGATATACATCGCTTTCGTGTTGGCTGAGCCTGTCATGATAAAGAGCCATGAGAGCCAATGACGGATGGGCTACAGAGTTTGGCCTAGGGAGAGGGAATCGTGCTATCTTTTACGTAAGGTTACGAAGGATGCCTTGTAATCAATGCCTTCATGCCGTTTCAAATGTGGGATGTGGCTTTCCCTTGCATCGTGCCGTTTCATATGTGGGATGTGTAGGGTTAGCCAGAACCATATATATACGGTGTATATATGGTGTTATTGGCAGGGAAATCACCAAATATACGGTCATATACGGTGCATATATACGGTTCTGGCCAACCCTAGGGATGTGGCTTTCCCTTGCATTCGGCCAGCAACCGGTAGTATGTCCCAGCTTGTTATGCTGTCATAGTTGGCAGGTCGAGACAAATGTGCAAATGTAACACCTGCATGATGCATGATGCACGATGGGCGCGTGCAAGCACGTGCACGCTCACACAAAGACACACACAGTCACACACACACACACACACACACACGCACACACACGCACGCATACACTCACTCACACTCACATACACTCACACATCACACATACACTCCCAAGCATGCTACCTCACTTCCTCTTGTGCATCAAGAATTGAGCAGCTTCTCTTTTGTATACGCAGGTGAACTCATACCATGCTACGCTGTGGTTTCAAAGTTTCAAAACGGACAGCCCTCTGTCGTACGGGCTTGCCTGTTGCTTCTTGGTACGTTTTGCCCATTGTTCGTAGTGGCTGTAGGTGTGTTGACTGCTTCCTGGTATGCCGTGCCCTTTGTTGGTGGCGGCTCTTAGTGTGTTGGGTGCGGTTGCTTCTTGGTATGTCTTCTTTTTTATTGGCGGCTCTTAGTGTGCTGGTGTGATTGCTCTTTAGCATGTGTGCTTTTTGTTGGTGGTGGCATTCAGTGCGTTGGTATGGCGTTCGAAGCATGGTGGTGTAGAGCTCGATATGTGTGCCCTTTGTTGGTGGTGGCTCTTAAGTGTGTTGGTGTGGTGTCTGCAGCATGCTGGTGCACAGCTTGGCATGTGTGCTTTTCGTTGGTGTTGGCCTTTAAGTGTGTTGGTGTGGTGTCTGCAGCATGCTGGTGCACAGCTTGGCATGTGTGCTTTTTGTTGGTGGTGGCATTTAGTGCGTTGGTGTGGTGTTCAAAGCATAATGGTGTAGAGCTCGATATGTGTGCCCTTTGTTGTGCTGGTGTGGTGTCTGCAGCATGCTGGTGCAGAGCTGAATTTGCTCTGGTGGTGGCTCTTGGTTTGTGCCTATGGTATCTGTCCAGAGTCACTTTGTGTGTTGATGTAGTACATGGTGCAATTACTTGGTCTTTTTTTGTGTGTGTTCTCTGCTTTGGTGGTTCTTGGTGCGTGCTTGAGTGTGGCGTGGTGGATTCTGGAGTGTATGCTCTGTCTGCCCTGGCGGTGGCTCTTGGTGTATGTGTATGTGCTCTTTTATGCCCTGGCGGTGTATGCTCTGTCTGCCCAGGCGGTGTATGCTCTGTCTGCCCTGGCGGTGGCTCTTGGTGCATGTGTATGTGCTCTGTTATGCCTGACGGTGTATGCTCTGTCTGCCCTGGCGGTGGCTCTTGGTGTATGTGCTCTGTTATGCGTTGCCCTGCTACAGCAACAACAACAGTGCTGTTTACTCAATGCTGCAAAGCATCTCTTAAATTGATTAGGTAAGGTAAGGTTACATCGCTATCAGTGTTGTGCACCTGACACTTGACGGCGTCAATGGTAAATGACGCTGACGGCGTAATTCATGTCAAATTGACGGTGAAAATAGTAAATTACGCCGTCAATCGTCAGAGTTTAGTGACGGTAACGTCGTTAGTTACGATCGTTATTTACGGTGCCATTTTGGAATGACGCCGTATGTGCACAACACTGATCGCTGTATATGTATATATGCCTCTGGGGGGCATCTGAGATCAATGGGGCAATTCAAATTGATGAAGTTGCCCCATTGATCATGCCGAAATCTTAGTGATCACATCAAATCACACGCATGCACATACCCCCACAAGGGCGCACAAGCCTCGTGTGTCGCTCACAGGTTTGTGAGTGTACTCTCACACTTACAAACATGAGTTCACTCACTCACCCACTTACACACGCACACACGCACACACGCACGCGCGCACGCCTCTTGTGTTGCTCTCAGGTTTGTTTTGCAATTGCGCATGAGGCGCTTGCATCACAACGCTCCCTGTTCGTCAGCAAGCTGGGACGGGAGTAAGTGCAAATTTTTTATATGTGTGTTTGGTGGTGTGTGTGTGGTGGTGTGTGTGTGTGGTGGTGTGTGTGTGGTGGTGTGTGATTGGTGGTGTGTGTGTGTGCGTGCGTGTGTGTGCGTGTGTGTGCGTGTTTGTGTGTGTCTGTGTGTGTGTGTTTGTGTGTGTGCGTGCGTGCGTGCGCGTGTATGTGCGTGTGTGCGTGTGTGCATGCGTGCTTGTATATTTGTGTTTGTGTGAGTGTGTGCGTGTGTAATTTTGAGTGTCTACTCTGTGTGAGCATGCCCAATAGAGCACCATAATCGCATGCAGCTGACACTGCACCTTGTTACACTGCACCTTGTTACACTGCACCTTGTTACACTGCACACACTGCACCTTGTTACACTGCACCTTGTTACCCTTCACAAAACAAGCACGAGCGTGGACGTGAAAAGGCACAGCGGTAAATAATCAGACAGAGCAACGCATAGACTGTTTCATTCCGTGTTATTCTGCCCTGTTTTTTGGTCACGGTGTGAACACGTATGTGTGCGCTTCCGCCGTCCTGTTCTCACAGGCCAAAACCTCGCAAGCTGCTCTTGATCGAAAAGCTCCAGCTGGCCGCGCTATACAGCCTGAACATGGCTTCTTCGTACCTGCTGATGCTGGCAGTGATGACGTATAATACAGGGTAAGTTGTGCTGCGTGGTCATTGTTGAGGTACATATCGCATTTGCTTGCCGAACGCGTTTGCTTGCCAATCATGTGTAAGACATCCGATATATACCTCAACAGTCAGGTCACACGTGCTTAAATGCTGATGCTGGCAGTGATGTCGTATAACACAGGTGGATTACGTAAAACACAGGGTGGGTGATGTACTGCACAGGGTGGGTGATGTACAGCACAGGGTGGGTTGCGCATAACATAGGGTGGGTGACGTATAACACAGGGTGGGTGATGTACAGCACAGTTTGGGTTGCGCATAAAAAAGGGTGGGTGACGTATAGCACAGGGTGAGTGATGTACAGCACAGTTTGGGTTGCGCATAACACAGGGTGGGTGACGTATAACACAGGGTGGGTGGTGTACAGCACAGTTTGGGTTGCGCATAACATAGGGTGGGTGACGTATAACACAGGGTGGGTGATGTACAGCACAGTTGGGTTGCGCATAACATAGGGTGGGTGATGTACTGTACAGGGTGGGTTGCGCATAAAAATAGGGTGGGTGACATATAACACAGGGTGAGTGATGTACAGCACAGGATGGGTGATGTACAGCACAGGGTGGGTTGCGCATAACATAGAGTGGGTGACGTATAAGTTATATGGTATAACACAGGGTGGGTTTTGTTGCGTGATCAGGTCAGGCTTGTCTTGCAAAGGTTTTAATGCACACACAGAACAACAGCACTTGACAGCAGCAACAGCCTCCGTTCGCGTAAGTTACGCTGGAGGTAGTCCGGCAGGCACAGCCTCCGTTTGCATAAGTAATGCTGGAGCTAGTCCGGCAGACACAGCCTCCGTTTGCGTGATTAACGCTGGAGGTAGTCCGGCAGCATCAGCCTCCGTTCGTTCGCGTAAGTAGCGCTGGAGCTAGTCCAGCAGCAACAGCCTCCGTTTGCGAAAGTAATGCTAGCGGTGTGGTTGCCCCTAACTTTTGGATCTCAGAGATTGTTGTTTGATTTTTTGTTCTTAGTTCAGTTTGTCGCGACAGTCACTTGATTCTTACTTTCGATGCTGGTCCACACGTGACAAAATCTTGTCAAATGATTCAAGGGTCTGGATCTTGTCAAAGAAGGGGGGCACACAGGCTTTTGGTGGGCTCAGGGCATAAGCAAAAGTAAACAATCCAATGCGCAAAAGCAAACAATAGAGGCACGCCCTTTGATTGAGAACGTGCTCTAAAGTAGGATGTCTTGGGAGTGTGCTGGAACGGTGATTCTGGCTGTTCTTGTATCAACCTTCCACCTTAGAACCTTTTAAAACATCAAACATAAGTAAGCTACGAGCTCGTTACGGCCTAAATTAATCGATTCAACAAGGTTTTACACCAGTATAAAAGGGGAGGTTATCGTTCTTTAAATCTGCCCTGAAATGAAAGGGGGGAGTTTTCTAATGCCACGGCACACGCCCCCCCTGACCCACACTAATTTTTTCCTTTGTGTGTTTTGCGCGGTGGGGGGTTGCCTGGTGCGGGCACCTACGTAATCCCCTCCCTTAATTATGCTGGCTGTGTCATCACTACCAGCGGAGTTTCTTTCTTTTTTCTTTTCTTGCCTAGGTGACAAAGAAACTTCCCGGAAGATTGAAATGCTTGATTTACCGTACGGTACTTATATTACCGCGTACCGCAAACGTTTTTCACTTCCTCCTGGAGTTTCGGGAGCAGTTTAATTATCTAAGTTTCAAGGGCCTCGCGAAGCTCGCATTGGGGTTAATTTCAAGCATGAATGGGGACAGTCTGGGAAAGCCTCCCAAGCCGCCCCTCAAGGGGACAAACAGCTTGGAGGCTGGACCTCTCTTGGGGAGGAAGGACACCAAGAGAAAGGGCGTCTTCAGTCCCTTCACATTTGCATGCACGCACACGTACCCGCACGCACACACGTATACGCACACACACACGCAAGTACATAACGCACGCACACAGATACGTACACAACCGTATACACACGCATGCACGTACACAAAGCACGCACACGTGCGCGCACGCACACACACACGTACGCGCATGCACACAAACATGCACGTACGCGCACACACGCATACATGCGCACGCACGCACTCTACGCGCGTGCATACGCATGTAGGTGCAGCTCAGAGGACCAGAAGGCCCTCGCATAGGCTCGCATTGTGTTTATTAATCAAGTGTTGCCCGTTGCCCCCCTTGCATTCCTCGCATTGGGATTTATTGATTGGTTTTTTTCAAACCTCGTTACGGTGCCGTATGGTACACACTTTTTCCAGATGAATACCGGTCCTGAATACCGGTCCTTAGTTGGGGACACTTTGGTGACGGATTAAAGTAATTTCGACGGCCAGTTTTGTACTTTGGATAAAGTGTGACACCTAGGCAGAGCATTGCATCCAGCTAGTAACCACATAGCTTAATCATGGAAACAGCCGTCACGCCCTCATCATACCAGAAGCATTTGCGTCCAACATGAAATTTGTTGGTTTGAGTAAACAATTAAGAGTTGAAAGTGTGCCAGCTGCTCTAGTTCTGATTTGAGGGGTGCCATATACTGGATCGCTTGCTGCATGTTAAATTTGTTGTCTCAACTTGTGTTGAGGAAAACTCCGAGCAGACTCAAGCTTTATTGGGACATTTCTATGTCGGGTGTAGAAATATATGATCCTTATCACAAGGACTGACTATCTTTGGCTATTTCAGGTAGAAGCATAAGCATTGCACAGCTTTGAGGCATCCATCCACACAAAGCTGTGCTTCAAATGTGGTCGCAGGTTCTGTGTGAGCTGCCTGCTCGGGTTTGGGATAGGCTACTTTATGTTGACCGAGACGGCCGCCGGGTCTAGCGCACAATCAAATGGGGGGGGGTCTGACTTGTCCCAGAGTTTCCTGAGCCGTGGCGATGCGTGCTGTGAAGCCAGTGATACATTGGAACGGACGTAAATTCTTTTAATTTGGTTCGTGAATTCATTAATTTGGTTGTCACTTGTTATAGAATAAGTTGAGGCATACAAAAGACTCCACTCCACTCCACACGACGCAACACAACACAACACAACTTGGTACTTTCCTATTGCTGCTTTTCTGACATATTATTTGTGGCTATATCAGAGGACGCCAGCACACCTGAGTGTTGCTTGCTGATGAGTGCTAGCAAGCGAAACGATTCAAGCGTACGATGATCTCAATTCAATGTAATTTTAAAAGTGTAGAGGAGTATCATACTTTTGATTGAGACCGACTCTGCTAGGTGAACTGCAGCTAAATTGTGCCTTCACCTTCTTCAAAACTAAAGGGGATGCAGCTATGAAAGGACAAAGAACGGTGCTTGAAAAAAAATTAGAAACCCGAAACCCAGCATCATGAGCACACAAATGATCCAACAAGTTCGGCTGAAAACCATACATGTGACAAGAGAAGGGAACCGAGCTTTTGGGCTTGCCCTTATATATGCTACTAGTTGCTAGACGGCTTAAACAGTCCTTCTTGTAGTGCGTTCAGGCAAACTGCTTTTGCGTGTAACCTACAATTGCGCCCTTCCCTGCATTGAAACCCATGGCGTACGCCGTGTTCTTCAAAGTGTTCAGCTGTGACTCTACATCTGCTCTCAGCCGAAGCAACGCATACGTATCCACTCCAGCCGCTGCCTGAGTCAAATCTGAGTTCATCAGAGACTGTGTGACCTGTGCGTGCGTGGAGAGGTGTCCATTGAGCGGTGCAGGACACGACACAACCTCTTTTCCTAATCCATGGCAAAAGTGTTATACACCATCTGCGTTCTTTCTCTAGGTGTAAAACAACAAGGAAAAGCACCGCTGGTCGTGAAGGCACAGCCAGCATGATCAAGGTACGTCCATATGTTCATCACAACCCAATGTTAATCTGAGTATTATGCAACGCAAGGAGCAACTTAATCAATCTGGGTATTATGCAACGCAAGGAGCAACTTAATCAATCTGGGTATTATGCAACGCAAGGAGCAACTTAATCAATCTGAGTATAATGCAACGCAAGGAGCAACTTAATCAATCCGAACCTACTGTATTACAGTAACTGTAACCTTTTGAATGTCACAGAAAGTACTTGAAACTCAAAAGACTCCACCCACCTGCTACCCGACACCAAACCAACACGTTTAATGTGCATAAAAAGCTAGAGTTACCCATCCTACGTCATTTCAAGCTCACTTTCCTCTCACAAACAACAGAGAATGCTCGCTCCACCTCAAGTTGGCCAGATCTTTACACATTACTGTACGCTGAGTCCGTAGTGTGCGTTTAATGCTAGTGCTTGGGTACACACATAAGTTGTATAAATTTATTAAAAATGGTAACGGCCAACCCAGCCATGGTTCTGACAACCACGCACGTCCCCCCCCTGGCATATTGAAAAGGTTAAAAAGAATCAAGGGATCAGGAGGGTTTTGTTTTTGGACGACACGTTTACTTTTTGGGGTGGACACCCCTGAGGACCCCCCCCCCCCAATAACCCCTTCCACTGCCCGCACCCAGACAAAAAGGGTACCAATCTGCTCCTTTTTCAAGTAGGCATTCATCTGCATACTCATCAAGACCTGCAACTGAAGTGTTGCAGAGTTGTGGGGCAAAAATTGAGATACGGACGCCCATGCACACGTGACCTACCAGGCACCCATAACTGGCTTGCACAGTCCCACATTGCTTCTATTTCTTCAGAATTCCACTGACTATCTCATGCTGGCACAATCCTGTAAGTTTAGGGTTAATTGTTGCTTCATTGGCGTGACTCCCCCCGCTGCCTGCACCCGAGCGCGTGTGCCTCTGACTTTTGGACATGTCCACAGCCCCCCCCCCTTAACCCAATTTGCTCAAAAAGAGTGCCAATCGACTGGGCTTGAGCCGAGGATTCCGATGATATATTAAACATTTCGTAGGAGTGGCCCAGTAAATTTATGGAGGGGGGGTCCAAAAAACTCTGGACCCCTCCGGACCACTCCCCCTCCGACTGGACTCATATATATAACAATCGATAGCTCTCGACGCCAGGGTTCCGAATATATAAAAAAATTTTGATTTGACACGTGTCGTCCAAAAGTAATGCTTCCTACGCCCTCCTGAAGGGATGATCATAAAACCCTTTGGACGTGTTGACACAGTCAGCATGGTCTAGAAGGATACACTAGAAGAAAAAAAGACTACGCAGGCAGTGTAAAACCACTCCCCGCATTAATTAAGGAAATAGTGTGGGTGTGGGTGTGGGTGTGGGTGTGGGTGCGGGTAGAGCCACTTTGGTGCCGGGTATGGGTACTTCAGATTCTCCACTCAATTACATGGCCACATGACTTACCCATGGTTCCGACAGCCACGCTCCTGCCTTGCAAAATTAAATAAAAGTAGGGAAAGATTATTAATTACATTGCATCTCTCACGTGCTACGAAGACACAGCTCTGTGAACGTTAGTCCAGTCCGTCCAAACATTACCCCGCACACCTTTTGTATCGGCTCCTCTGCTCAAACATCCGTACCAGCAATATGCTTAAAATTACAAACGTTGGTGTGTACATCGTGCACGATGGCTTGATTCATAAACACTAATCCAACACCCCTTGCACCTTCTACAGCAGCTCAGCAGCTCCTATGCATGGACAACGACATCCACCCCAGCAACATGCTTGGACGTGCGGACGCGCACTACATACGGTGGCTACTGTGGGTGTGGGTGTGGGTGTGGGTGTGGACTCCTGTGCATGGACAACGACATCCACCCCAGCAACGTGCTTGGACGTGCGGACGTGCACTACATACGATGGCTACAACCATGGACGCGCACTACATACGATGGCTACAACCATGGACGCTAGCCCAACATCCCTCGCACCTTCTGCAGCAGCTCCTCTGTATGGACAGCGACATCCGTGCCCGCCTGATGCTGCGCGTACGTGCAAATACTTTGTGTACAACTCACCTCTGACATAATGCTGGTGTATCATTCTGTGTAAACTATCCCAACATCCCTCGCACCTTCTGCAGCAGCTCCTCTGTATGGACAGCGACATCCGTGCCCGCCTGATGCTGCGCGTACGTGCTTGCTGGCTTGCTAGCAGCTGCAGCTCCCTTGGATCCTGCTGCTTTTGACCCCCCTTGCTGTTGCTTATTACCACTGGTGGGTGCAGGCTCCCCCTTCCCGCTTGTTGACGCCTGCGGGAGTTGTTGGCAGGTAGGAGTAGGAGTTGTTGGTAGATGGGAGTTGTTGGTAGATAGGAGTTGTTGGTAGATAGGGGGGTTGTTGGTAGACAGGAGTAGGAGTTGTTGGTAGATGGGAGTTGTTGGTAGATAGGAGTAGGAGTTGTTGGTAGATAGGAGTTGTTGGTAGATAGTAATTGTTGGTAGATAGGGGGGTTGTTGGTAGATAGGAGTTGTTGGTAAATAGGAGTTGTTGGTAGATAGGGGGGTTGTTGGTAGACAGGAGTAGGAGTTGTTGGTAGATAGGAGTTGTTGGTAGATAGGGGGGTTGTTGGTAGATAGGGGGGTTGTTGGTAGAAAGGGGGTTTGTTGGTAGATAGGAGTAGGAGTTGTTGGTAGATGGGAGTTGTTGGCAGATAGGAGTTGGAGTTGTTGGTAGATAGGAGTTGTTGGTAGATAGTAATTGTTGGTAGATAGGGGGGTTGTTGGTAGATAGGAGTAGGAGTTGTTGGCAGATGGGAGTAGGAGTGGTTGGTAGATAGGAGTTGTTGGTAGATAGGAGTTGTTGGCAGATAGGAGTAGGAGTTGTTGGTAGATAAGAGTTGTTGGTAGATAGGAGTAGTTGTTGGTAGATAGGTGGGTTGTTGGTAGATAGGAGTAGGAGTTGTTGGTAGATAGTAATTGTTGGTAGATAGGGGGGTTGTTGGTAGATAAGAGTAGAAGTTGTTGGTAGATGGGAGTTATTGGAAGATAGGAGTAGGAGTTGTTGGTAGATAGGAGTTGTTGACGCCTGCAGGAGTTAAGGATGTTGGTTGAGCGTCAGAGATGTGTGTTTTGCGCCATTACTGTTGTGGGCTGTGCAGTGGGGCCACACTGCATAATCAGATGAATGCCTTGAGACATTCTATGGAAAATACGACTGTGTTAAGTGTGGCGTGGAGTTTACGACTGTGTATCCTTCGATCAATGAATCATGCATGCAAGGTACGGCTGCGGCCCCCGTCTTTCATTTTTGATCAATAAGAGGCGGAGTTTCTGCCCCCTTTTTCTACTAACCTGCGAGAAGTTGCATGAATGATATATAGGGTTGGCCAGAACCGTATATAAACAACGTATATGACCGTATATTTGGTGGTTTCCCTGCCAAAAATACCGTATACACACCGTATACATATGGTTCTGGCCAACCCTAATGATACAGGTACACTGCAGTTGTGACATCTGTAGTGTCCACGGGCAAAATCATGTGCACACTCTTGGAAGCTTTTTTTCTTGCACACCCTCACCATCAAAAGTGCCTTCTGTTGCGCAACCTCTGATAACTTAAATGCCTTCTGTTGCTCAGCCTCTGATCACTGGAACTGCGATTTGTTGCGCAACCACTGGTCACTGAAACTGCGATTTGTTGCGCAACCAGCAATCACTGGAACTGCGATTTGTTGCTCAGCCTCTGATCACTGGAACTGCGATTTGTTGCGCAACCACTGGTCACTGAAACTGCGATTTGTTGCGCAACCACTGGTCACTGGAACTGCGCTCTGTCGCAAAGCCTTTCTTGCTCAGACTCTGTTGCGCAACCTCTGAAACTAAAAGTGCAGGCAGCGGTGTGTGCTAGTGTGTGCCGTCAAATGCAATCAAACAGCAAATTCACAGGAGGACCACGACATTCAAGCCAGCGAGCACACACTCGCAGCGAGCAGCGAGCACACACTCGCAGCGAGCAGCGAGCACACACTCGCAGCGAGCAGCGAGCACACACTCGCACAAGCACACTCGCACGAGCACACACTCGCAGCGAGCAGCGAGCACACACTCGCACGAGCACACTCGCACGAGCACACTCGCACGAGCACACACTCGCACGAGCACACTCGCACGAGCACACACTCGCAGCGAGCAGCGAGCACACACTCGCACGATGCTTGAAGGCTGATCCTGACTGACACATTATTCATTCAAAGTTGAATATGTCAAAGCAACGTTGATTAGTGCAGCTGTCGATTTTTTTGACTGATTTATTTGTTGGGACCTATAGGTTAAGCAGCCATGCCAGGCTGGAGGCCTTTGTAACCCAAAATAAACTAAACTCAGAGCAAAGTTGTCTGCCACCTTCTCCCTTTCCCTGACAAAACATCCACCCTTCATTCACCCTCACCTACACAACCACACCTTTTGCAGCAGGGCTGTCTGCCATCTTGTCTCTATCCCTCTGACAAACAAATCACCCCTCATTCACGCTCACCTGCACAGCTGCCCCATTTGCGGCAGGGCTGTCTGCCGGCTTCTCCCCTGGCTCCACGGTGTACTTGGCTAGGTCAGGGGGGTTGTCACGGTCGATTTTGGGGTCTAAGCTAAAGTCCACATAGATGGGGTCCCGACCAAGGCACCTGCAAAGTCATGCATTGTTTCATCATGCTTGCCTTTGTTGGGACCTATAGGTTGAGCAGCCATGCCAGGCTGGAGGCCTTTGTAACCCAAACTAAACTAAACATGCATTGTTTCCTCATGCTTGTCATGTACAGGGTTGGCCAGAACCATATATACATATATATACACATATTTATACAGTGTATATACGGTATTTTTGGCAGGGAGATCACCAAATATACGGTCATATACGGTGTGTATATATATAACTGTACGGTTCTGGCCATCCTATGTCAAGTACTGTCCTACACGTAGGTAGAGTTGGCCAGAACCATATATATACGGTGTATATACGGTGTTATTGGCAGGGAAATCACCAAATATACGGTCATATACGGTGCATATATACGGTTCTGGCCAACCCTACACATAGGTGAGTAACGTTGATGAGTTCAAAGCCACGGCAACTGCAAAGTAAATAACCATTGTTATCATCACTGCATCACTGCAACCATAACCATAATGTAACATCAGTTCATCCACTTAATTAATAACATTTCTGAAGGTGATATCAAAGGTTTTGTTTTTTAACATAACTCCGAAGTTTACAAATTTATTTGTGCAGCTGTCAATCTTTTTAATTGGTTCATTTGTTGGGACCTATAGATTGAGCAGCCATGCCAGGCTGGAGGCCTTAATGTAGCATCACCATCATTGGTAAACCGGATTTACGAATTTACAATGCGTTGGGTTGTCTGTAACCATACACACCGCACAATCCAAGTTTCTTTTCAAAACTTCCTGCAACATACACTAAAGTAACCGACCGAAACTACCTGCAACATACACTAAAAAGTAATTGACCGATCCAATCCATGTCTTCCTTTTGCAGATCGCGTGATTTCAAATAGTCAATCACGTGACTTCAATTAGTGTGTAGCCGTACATCTCATTCACCCTCACCTGCACAACCGCGTGGGGGCGTGTATAGTTCACAGCCAAGGCGACACCAACAGGCATACACCTCAATCACGTGATTTCAATTAGTTAATCACGTGACTTCAATTAAACGCTCAAGTTCCTGAGTGACTCGTCTTCCTGCATGAAATGCAGGGAACAGCTTTCACTGCCTGTGCTGTTGTTGTTGTGTTTCCTTCTCCTGTTTCTTTGAAATTTCCTTCTCCTGTTTCTTTAAATACGTCACTCATTGTTTGCCTCCTTTGTATTTCCCGTTACTTTGCTTCCAGATATCAGTCGGAAGGAGCACGTGCCTGATTGCTTTTTCAAGTGCTGAAGGTTGCATGCTGAGGCTGGCAGTATTTACTAGTGGGTGGACTAACAGGGCATCGGTGTGGCTTCGGAGCTTGTCATCCAAGAATAGCAGAACCTGTAAGTGTGTGTGTGTGTGTTTGGGTGATTACATGATTGTATGTGTGTTAGGGTGGACTAACAGGGCACCGGTGTGGCTTCGGAGCTTGTCGTCCAAGATTAGCAGGACCAGTGAGCGTATGTGTGTTTGGGTGATTACATGATTGTGTGTGCATGTGTGTTTGGGTGGACTAACAGGGCACCGGTGTGGCCTCGGAGCTTGTCGTCCAAGAATGGCAGAACCTGTGAGCGTGCGTGTGTTTGGGTGATTACATGATTGTGTGTGCATGTGTGTTTGGGTGGACTAACAGGGCATCGGTGTGGCTTCGGAGCTTGTTGTCCAAGATTAGCAGGACCAGTGAGCGTGTGTGTGATTGGGTGATTACATTATTGTGTGTGCATGTGTGTTTGGGTGGACTAACAGGGCACCGGTGTGGCCTCGGAGCTTGTCGTCCAAGAATAGCAGAACCTGTAAGTGTGTGTTTGGGTGATCACATGATGGTGTGTGCTTACGTAGTGCTTACATGTGTGTATGTGTGTGTGTGTGTGTGTGATTATGTGCGTATGACAGAAGGAGCATCAAGGATACAGGAAACACAAGATGATGCTCACCAACACATCATGCATCCTATTGCATCCTAATGCATCCTAATGCATCCTAGAAGCATCCTAATGCATCCTAATGCATCCTAAAGCATCCTGATGCACCCTAATGCATCTTAATGCATCCTAATGCATCCTAGAAGCATCTTAATGCACCCTAATGCATCTTAATGCATCCTAGAAGCATCCTAATTCCTAATACATCCTTATGCATCCTAATGCATCCTAATGCATCCTAATGCATCCTAGAAGCATCCTAATGCATCCTAATGCATCCTAATGCATCCTAGAAGCATCCTGATGCACCCTAATGCATCTTAATGCATCCTATAAGCATCCTAATGCATCCTAATGCATCATTATGCATCCTAATGCATCCTAGAAGCATCCTAATGCATCCTAATGCATCCTAATGCAAGCTAGGAGCTGCAGAGTGTGCGAGGCCCACACTTACTAGCAGGAAAGATAATGGAAAAACATATCAAGGATGAGCCAGAATCGTATATACCAGAATGTTATGCACCATATATGCCCGCACATTTGTTGCAATTCCAGCAAATAACACCAAACACACACCGTTTCTGTATGGTCCTGGCCGACCCTTTACATAGCACTGTCCTACCTGCTTGGCCTCAGGATTTGCCACCGCTAGAGGGGTCACGCTGCCAGGGGGTACCTGCAAAGTCAATTCACAGTTTAAGTCAATTCACAGTTTTAGTGCTACATGAACAGACTGCCTAAGCCACCTGCAAAGTCAATTCACAGTCTTAATATTACCATGTACATAAATAAGTTGCCTAAGCCACCTGCAAAGTAAAATCACAGGGCATGTACTACTTGAACAGGCCACCTGCAAAGTCAATTCACAGTATTAATAAATAAATAAGTTGCCTAAGCCACCTGCAAAGTCAGGTCACAGGGCATTGTTACTTATATAAACTGCTTAAATCACCACCCGCAAACCAGACCACAGCTCTTAAGCTGCCCCTGCATCCCGGGGGCCCCTTTTTGAAAAGGGAAGCTGCAGATCTAGATGAGCCAGCACACATAAATACAAACACACACGGTCATGGCTTTCTCACCACCTTTTGTTGGAGCTTAGAAGCCATTGCGAGGAAATTACGGAATTTGAGTCATATTTATGGGTGCCATGAGTCCACTCCCCCCAGGTACACCTATGAATTCGGTTGGCCATATATACACCGTATATTACCGTATATCCAGTGATTTCCCTGCCAACAACACCGTATATACACCGTATATATATGGTTCTGGCCAACCCTACCTATGAACTATTCAGGCCAGGTTCAGGCACACCTATGAACTATTCAAAACAATGCGTGGTCTTTTCGTTTTACGCTGTACCTCTTACAAGTTTAGTAGCTCGGGTTGAAATTATATTATGGGTGCCGTGAGTTCACTCTCTCAGGCACACCTGTAAATGGGTTATGAGGGTATTAAGTACTAAGTTTACACTATCAATTCGTGGACTTTCCATTTTCCGCTGTACTTATTTCAAGTTTAATAGCTCAGGTTAAAACCATTGCTGCAAAAGGGTCCATGCTCCTTAGCATACCTAAAAATAGTTCATTCAGGTATTCGCATATTCGCATATTCGGTACCAAAGCGGCTCTTTTTTGTAGGTACCGTACCTTACCGTACTCACCCCGGTGCCCAAATATCAGAAATATTTAAGGTAACCCCGGGTAACCCCGGACCCTGTAAATAAACAATTTAGCCTTCCCTGCACCAACCCCGGTGGGTATTTAGCCCAGCCAGTGCCTGTACAAGTGTGTGTATGCGTGCACATGCGCCTCTGTGCGCGTGCATGTGTGTTTCTGTTTCATGCTTGTTGTGCGTGTGCGTGTGCGTGTGCGTGTGCGTGTGCGTGTGCGTGTGCATGTGCGTGTGTGTGTGCATGTGCGTGTGCGTGTGCGTGTTCACGCTTGTTGTGCGTGTGCATGTGTGCTTCTGCTCTGAGCCCGCTCCTCTTTTGCCTGCTGCAGCCTGGCTAGGTCGGCTTTCTGCTGCTCCACCTTTTGCTGCTGCAACGCTGCTTTTTCCTCTGCTGTAGCTGCCGACTTGACGAAACAGATTTTAAACGCCCGCTGGAACACACCTTTGGGCGCAACCGGTGCTGCTGACGCTGGGGCTGGTGTTGATGCTGGGGCTGGGGCGGGGTCTGGGAGGGGGTGGGGGGGCCTTCTCTGCTCATTGCTGTTCAGCCACCCACCAAACTTTATTTTCGCCAAACCCCCGGAGCATCTGAATAAATATATATTTTACGATGCCGATATCACGTTATTTACCCGGGGTGAGTTAAGAAAGCTACAGTATAATGAATGTAGGCAGTGGTCGTCAATGCCTGCGTAATTTTTCCTGCTTTTGTTTAGGTGAATAGGTAGAAGGTATTGCAGGTTTGGCCAGAGCCATTTTAGGCGCCGCACCTGTTTAGCTTGTTGCAAAAAATTCGAGTTTGCACCGTGCATACATTGTTCTGGCCAGCCCTACAATACGTACACACCATGTAAGCACATCAAGGTGCGCATTCAGTCCTCTCAATCGGTATGCAGGGCGACTGGTTGAGACCTATAAGCATACTTTCTGGCAGCTTCTAACGTCAGCTTGTGGTTGACGCGTGTCCAGAGTAGAGCGTACCAGGATTTTGCACACGACAATGTATAGTATACATGATCTCTGCCACAGAAAAACAAGGTGCAGCATAAAACACGGTTCCAGGCAATCCTGCAAGTAATAGAACCGGTCAGCACATACACATGCCAATGCCAACAAAGGTCTGCCCGGCCTAGCACATTAAAAAGTAAGCACACACACACACACACACATGCCGACACCACCATATTATGGCTATGGCAAGCCCTGCGCATTACCTCCAAATTCACAAAAGCACTGACCCCTGAAACTCATTCCCTCACCTTTACCTCCACACACCTTCATCTCCACACGCCTTAACATTTCCTCACCTTTACCTCCACACACCTTTACCTCCACACAAAAGCAACGACCCCTGAGCCACATTCCCTCACCTTTAGGGCTTCACCCAAGAGCTCTTCTGGAGCAAGCCTCAGCCCACCCTTGCCCACTCCTAAGCGTGCAGAGAGCGCTGCACGGTAAGGAGGAAGGTGGATACTGGTGTGAGAGATGGCATGCTCAAACAAGTATCAGTGTGCATGTGCGCGCGTGTGTGGTACGTGTGTGTATGTGTGTTTGTGTATGTGTGTTTGTGTGTGTGTGTGTGCCTGTTTTTAATATGATGTTATTTGTATGTTCTATATAGGACCACTTGTCGACCAACAACCGTAGTACTCAGCCTATCACCGACCCGTGTAAGTACTCATACAAATGTGAGTGCCGCTCGCATGATCAGCAAATGCGCATAGGTTGGGCATTTGCTCACACAATACAGGAACCCTTGCATAGGGTAGGCAATATGCATTTATCTCTGAGTGGAAATCAGTGCGCAGCTTCGACCTCAGGCACATCATAGCCAGCATGCTCGGTGACAAGCCTTGCGCTGCAAAGCCAGTGAGCAGTCAGAAGAACTTGTTCATCAAGCTCAGCATGTGTGTGTACATGTGTGTGTATGTGTGTGTGTGATCGCCTTTACACCACCTACATGCCATGTCCACTTTGGTGGTAGGGAGTGCCGACAGGATGTACAGCCGATGCTTCTTGTCCTGGGTGGTTTCAAGCAAGAGGTGTCATTAGTGGTACGGACGTGTCACGACGTGTCACTGGTAGTGAGGAGAAAAAAGTATATGAATATACACAGGCACGCACTATTGCACACAAGAGCGCACTAGCACAGACGTGTACACATACACAAAGCATGCACACATGCACGTGCACACACACGCACATATAACCACACACGCGCACACCTTGGCAAATATGTTTTTCACCACTGTACCGGGTACGCCGGCCAGGACATCAGTCTGCAAGTGAAAGCATGTGTGCGTGTGTGTGTGTTCGTGCGTGTGAGTTTGTGTGTGTTTGTGTGTGAGTGTGTGTGTGTGTGCGTGCCTGCGTGCGTGTGTGTGTGTGTGTGTGTGTGTGTGTGTGTGTGTGTGTGTGTGTGTGTGTGCGTGCGTGTGTGTACGTGTTTGTGTGTGTGTATGTACGTGCGTGTGAGTGTATGTGTGTGTATGTGTGTGAGTGTGTGTGCGTGCGTGTGTGCGTGTGTGCGTGCATGTGTGTGTTTGTGCGTGTGTGTGTGTGTGTACGTGTGTGTGTGTGTGTGTGTGTGTGTGTGTGTGTGTGTGTGTGTGTGTGAGAGTGTGTGTGTGCATGTGTGTGTGTGTTTGTGTGTGTATGTGTGTGTGCACGTATGTGTGTGTGTGTTTTGTGCGTTGCATGTGCGCACGCCCACGAGCATGGGCTGAGCAACAAATGAACAGGGCTTTGCAGCCACAGCACTACCTGCTCCTGGACTGTCATTACAGGGACATGCTCATGGACATCAAACTGCACGCCTCCTTCCCTGAGCTTGCACACAATTTCGTCCTTAGTCAGCTCCATCTTATGGCGTTAAATCAATTGTACAATATATTATATTTTAGACGATACAAAATGAACAGAACTGCAATGCATACACGCTGGATTGCACCCACAACTCAAGCTGCCCTCCTCCTGACCCACCCCTTCCCCCCCCTCCTTCAGCAACCAGCCAGCCGTAGCACCAACAAAACCAGAGTTCTCGTTCCCCCACCAAGTTGTGCGCCTGCAAGCATGTCACTGCTGTCCTCCAGCACTAGCGCACCGATGCTTTCAGGCAACACAGCACAAGTCCCAGCCATCCCGCACCACCAGACAAGGCGGCGCAGGAGGGAAACAAAAACGGCTGCCACCCCCTCTGGCATCCTCGAACAGGAGCCTGGCGTGAAGGACCCGCAGGGTGCAGCAGAGGAGAGCCCCCTGGAGCTTGTGGCTGAGGGTTTTGATGACAGTAGTGCATTGGAAGAGGCTATCAGGCGGGATGCCAACGTGCAGGTGAGGAAGTGTACGCGTGGTGTAGTATTCAGTAAGAGCGAGCAGAGCTTTGTACAAAATTGAACTCCTGGAGTTGCACTTGTGTACCGACCGCATAAAAGTCAGGCGTGCGAGTAGATACGCACACACACACACACGTACACACACACACACACACACACACACACACAAACAAACACAACAAACAACAAACAACACACATTTGGCGGCCCTGCAGGTTCACATGGTGCAGTGGTATCCTGGTCACATCGCTAAGGCTGAGCGACAGCTGAAAGAGCAACTCAAGATGGTTGACGTAGTCTTAGAGGTGGGTGGTTTGCAATTTTTTATTGCTTGTCATGAGTATGAGCTCATTGAGTTTCGTAAGCACATTCCACGTACACACATAGCATACCTCAATTGCACATGTTTTGTGACGTAAGCCGGTATGTGATAATATGGTTAGACCCATCCTTACCCAGGATATGCACAGAAAGATAGGTGGCATGATGGCTCAAGTTCACACCAGAGACTTGCATGCATGTGCGTCTCCTTATCACTCATCACTCATCACACATCCTTGTGCTAAGTTTTGCTCCTCCTACCGCGCAATGCAATTTTCTCAGCTTTCCTCTCAAGTCCCACTGGACGATCAGTGTGTGCGTGTGTGCGTGCTCTTGTCTATGTTGTTAATATTCCAAAAGGTATCCATGTCTCCTTAAACGCTTTTCCATTCAATTCACACCAACATTTGACATGTTTGCACTTTGCAGCCCTCCGATCTTTCATAAAGAACATTTGCCTTTTTATGACCTTTTTGTTCCAGGTGCGAGATGCGCGCATCCCGATCGCCACAAACCACCCGCAGGTCCCTCAATGGATAGGGAACAAGCCCTCCATGCTTGTGATGAATCGTATTGATCAAATCACTCCGGTGAGTGTGACCCATTTCGTGACCCATTTTGAATCGTATTGATCGAATCACTCCGGTGAGTGTGACCCATTTGCGGAGGCATTGAGTCATTCTTCTAGCTACTAGTGCGTGCTTCTCTCGAACGCCTGTGAAGAGTTGCATTGACCAAACACTTTGGTGAATGTGACTGTTATGTTTGTACTGGGTACTGGTTGTTGGCGTTGGCTCACAAGTGTTAGTGTTGGCCCACACGTGTGGGTATTAGTGTTAGCCCACACGTGTGCATAGAACACCTTGATGCCGCTGCTCTGAAACCGTACAACAGTTCCGTTTCTGATGAACTTGGTCTGGGAGCTATTGCGCCCAGAAATAAACTGGTAAATCAGATGCATTATTTGTAAGTTAATCGTCTCCACCTTTTTAACTCAACTACAACTCAGCTTGTCTCCCGCTTGACGTACAATTACAATATTACAATTCAGCTTGTCTCTTGTTTTATTTTTGCCCGTCGCAGTGAGCTTTGAGTATAGCTACAACTCAGCTTGTTTCCCGCTTGACGTACAATTACAATTCAGCTTGTCTCGTGCTTTACTTTTAGAGTTGGCCAGAACCATATATATATACGGTGTTTATACGGTATTTTTGGCAGGGAAATCACCAAATATACAGTCATATACGGTGTATATATACGGTTCTGGCCAACCCTATTTATATCATCCATCCCAGGCTGACCGTCGAGCGTGGGCTGCACACAAGCTTCATTTGTTTCATGCGTTGAGTTATTATTGATTTATGATCATGCACACCTTGTTTCATGCTTTGAGCTCCTAACTACAACTTAGCTTGTCTCGTATTTTTTTCATTCGTTGTAGGCTGACAATAGGGTGTGCACACTCGCTTCATTTTACCTTGTTTCATGCTTTGAGTTACTAAATACAACTCAGCTTGTCTCGTCGTTTTTTCATTCGTTGTAGGCTGACCGTAGGGTGTGGGCCGCACACTTCAAGGCCATCAAGCAAGAGGTGGTGTGGACAGACGGCCAGAGGGGGGCAGGCGCGCCCAGCCTCAAGTCTCGGTTGCTCAAGGTGGGTTGTATTGTGCTGGAGTTCATACACTCGTTCAGCAAGAAGTGGTGGAGACAGACGGCCAGAGGGGGGCAGGTGCTCCCAGCCTCGAGTCTCGGTTGCTGAAGGTGGGTTGTAATGGGCTGGAGTTCATGAACTCGTTCATTAGGTTGGCCGGAACCGTATATATACACCGTATATGACCGTATACTTGGTGATACCCCTGCCAAATATACCGTAGGTACACCTTATATATACCGTTCGTTCACGATCAGTTTGTGACCACACTTTCAAATAATTAATTAAGTTTTCGATTTCAGTTCGTGAGGGAGTCTGGGGAATTATTTTTGAGTTCGAGGGCACTTCGGGAGGGCCCTGTCGGGAATTAGTTTTTGAGTTCGAGAGCCCCCCTGTGAATGCTGACTGTGCACTGCTACTGCTGTTCGTTATGGCTGAAGCTGTGTCTGAGGCTGAAGCTGTGGCTGAGGCTTCAAGAACCCGGCCAGGGGGTTCACACTGGCGCGCTTGGAGCTCATTTCGATTTTCACCCTCAAAACTACTATAAATAATTAATTTATCACTTCGAAGTCAGTTCGGAGAGGCCTCCAAGAATTAATAAAAATTTTCGTTTTCTGGCCAAATAATTAATTAATTTCCGAAGTGATCGTAAACAAACGGTATATAGTTTTGGCCAACCCTACTCGATCAGCAAGAGGTGGTGTGGATAGACGGCCAGAGAGGGGCAGGTGCTCCCAGCCTCGAGTCGCGGTTGCTGAAGGTGGGTTGTATTGTGCTGGGTTTATGAACTCGTTCAGCAAGAAGTGGTGTAGACAGACGGCCAGAGGGGGTTAGGTGCTCCCAACCTCAGTTGCGGTTGCTCAAGGTGGGTTAGGTGCTTTATTAGTAGGGTTGGTTGGAACCACACATATACGGTGCATGTACAGTGTTTTTGGCAGGGAATTCACCAAATATGTGGTCATGTACAATGTATATTTACTGTTCTGGCCAACCCTATTTATTGGGTGGTGGACCTCGAAAGTAACAAGCAATAAGTGGTGTGGAGCCGACATACAAGCAACGACCAGAGGGGAGTAGGTGCCCTTGGACTCAAGGAAAAGAATAGTAACGCTTAGTGTTCGCAGGCAGTGACAGACCTCATTAATTAATGAAAAGTAGCCACTTCGGTACAAGGTACTGTAAAACCCCTCCACCTAGTGTGTTGTTTAGCTTGTAAATTACAAAGCTGACCAAACGGGTAGCGCCTATTTTCTAGGTGGGATGTTGTGTGGCTCAGCGTCCAGTGGGCGCTGCAGAACACAAAGAAACATCACTCCGATTTTGTGCCGGTGTGTTGACACTATCTTCGTTTTCTTTTATATCTTTTCGATCGCCCTGTCTGCAAACCAAGAGATGGCTGAGCAGTTTGACGACGAGTATCCCGCTGACTGAGCCACATTGGTACTTTGAAACTTCTCCATTACAAGAGAGAGAAAGGAAGTTGCGCATACTCAAGTCTAATGCCGGTAATGCTTTGGAACTGTATGCACAAGAAGCTGAACAAGACACTGAGCGACGTGCATAGTTTTTAGAGATTTATTTGCTGCTAGGTAATTTGTCAAAAAACTGGCCGCACTGCAAGCGCGCGTTTGTGCTGATTGCGAAGACGCTGAACTAAGTAATTGCCACCACACACAAACCACATGAAGGTCAGTAAGACTATCACTGAGAATAGGGGCTTGCGGTCCCGTCGCACAGACACACAGACACGGACGCAAAGGTGCACAAACTGCACGCATCGCAGATCAGCACATTATCAATGACGGCCAAGCGCGGCCTACAGCCTCGTCACACAGGCATACAGACATGGAAACGAACGCACACAAACCACCATCCACACATCACAGATCAGCAAGATCATAAACGGCAAGCTTGCCAAGCACGGCCTGCAGCCTTGTTGCGCAGACATACAGACACAAAAACACACGCACACAAACCACAAACCACACAGATCACAGATCAGCAAGATCATAAACGACGAGCGTGCCAAGCACGGCCTGCAGCCTTGTTGCACAGACATATAGGCACAAAAACAAACGTACACAAACCACAAACCACACATATCACAGATCAGCAAGATCATAAACGACAAGCGTGCCA
>Ga0307942_1000822_pt1 | contig 23325 bp, 28 predicted proteins | sample OrgLakmetagen175_FD_201846 | JGI IMG/M metagenome (GOLD analysis project Ga0307942, IMG submission 201846) | Saline water microbial communities from Organic Lake, Antarctica - #175 | ecosystem: Environmental > Aquatic > Non-marine Saline and Alkaline > Saline | place: Antarctica: Organic Lake... | reverse complement strand
ACCTTTGGGTGGACAGGCACATGGCCGAGGTCCAGGTCATCCAGATCACGGCGTGCGTCGTAAGCCAAGTCACGTGAGGTGCTCACCCACAGCACACGCCGGCCACCAGTGGCCCAGAACTCCTGAGTGCACGTGTGCAAGTGTGAATGTGAGTGTGAGTGTGTGTGTACTTGTGTGTGTGGGCGTGCGTGAGTCTGTGTACGTACACGTCTGTGCAAGTGCATGGATGTGTGTGTGCATGCATTTGAGCCTGTGTGAGCAATGACTGGAGCCTCCATTTGTGCGCGTCATTGCGTGGTCGCCCCACAAGATCAACGCACCTTGATGATGGCCGCAATCTGCCTGCCCTTGCCCACTCCTGCACCATCTCCGAGGAAGAAGCCTGCACGCTCGCCTGTGGAATCAGTATAGTAATTATGAGCCTTGGGTTAAGACTTTTATCTTGCAGACTTCATCGTCCACTTCTGGCAAACCACTTCCTCTACGGCATAGAAAGGTGAAAAGCAGACACAAATGGGTGCAAATGCTGCAAGGATGGAACAATAAAGCGCCCTACCAACTCCCCAGCAATAACCAAGGCCCCATTTCCACAAAACGCAGGCGCACCTGTTATGCCCACACCTCCTGCCCAATCATACCTGATGGGAGCTCCTGCTGGAAGCGCATCATGGAGTACATCACGGTCTCCAGCTGTGCGTTGGAGAGCTTCTTGGCCTTGACCTCCGGGCTTAGGTGGTGAGCGTAGTTGCAATCTGGAGGCGCGACGCCTGCTAAGCTCTGTCAAGGAAAACAAGGAAAGCATGGAAATTTCCACACACATTTGAAGATAGGTACAAGAAGTGAGTGCGTCTGCAGGCTAGGGTCAAACACTCCAAGCACAAGGGCATGCGTAATTAAAGAGTTGTTCAATCATCAACTTTTCATAATCCTAACACATTTTGCTTGAGCAGGTAAAAGGCAACTTTTTGCATTTACGCAAACAAAACTGTGTTGCGCGGCGCATGAGTTATTTTTAAATTTATGGCGGGCGGGTGATCATAAAGAAAATTGTTTCTCCAACATTTTCGGGAAGCGACGTTGTGAAGCTTCTACAGAAGGAGGAAAACATGAAACGCACACGGGTAACGTCACAGCCTTAACTTGCCTGGCTCTCCACGATAGGATCCGGGTGATCTTCACCTTCTCGCACTTTTGCAGGCCTGTACTGTGCGTAAAGGTTATCCTGGTCCATCTGCGATGAGCAAAGAGGGTGTGTGGATGCTTTGTTATATAAAGGTGCAGCATAGTGCTTTCTATGCAATTCTTCCTCACATCAAGGAAGTCAAGTGTTCGGGCTGGCCAGTACCACGCCGTGGTGGAATTAGAAGGAAACCTCTGTGTGTTAAGCTGGTGATGAAACTGCTCAAGCAGAGAAGGTCATCACATCCAATTTGAGGGCAACATGTCGGGCAGGCTGCAGCTGAGCACAGCTGGTAAATCCGAATAAGAATGCTCACATGCCAACACATGAAATTGAAAAGAGGTATGTGCGCTTGGCAAATAAAAACGTAGCATTTAAGCACTGCTGCTACCATTTTCAGTTCATAGCGGCCCCTCATTTCTTTACAGACATTACCATTTAAACGCCCTGACCAAAACCTATTACGCTCCTTAGCGCTCCACTCTATCTCAAAAGAGGAAAACGCTGGCACCTCCTGGTATTCGGAGGCGGTGTGGCCTCATAATCGTACATACACCACTGAACTGATCTCAAATAGACGTCTCTTTTGCCTTCCCTCTTTTGTTGCGCAGACTAAGTTTTTTGGTTCAAAAGCTTTTCTAACACGACCATCTACACATAAATAAGAACAATCATGCACACAAAACACACACGCGCACGCTTACACCCATTACCTCCTCGTCATCATCCTCTGCCACTACATCTTCGTCCCTTTCGCCGGGGGGCGGCTGCGCCTGCCTCTGCTGCGCCTGCGCCCGCTGTAGCATGAACTGCTGGTAGGAGCTTGGGTAGGAGGCGGGCGGCTGCCCTGGGAGTGGGGTTGCAGGGGCCCCCAGAAATCCACCGGGCAAGATGGTATGCTTGCCTTTAGCCTCGCGTAGCTGGGCACGGTTCCTCGCCTTGCTCTCCCTTCTCTTGCGCGCCTTGTCGTCCCTCTTGGCCTTGTCATAGGCGAGCTGTGGGTAGGTTTGAAGGGCGGAGATTGGGTGGGGCACTGAAGGAGTGTGGATGAAGTGTGCTAGCTTTTAAAGCGGAAACAAGTATCGGCCATAAAAAACGATTGTTGGGGGTGGCACACTTGTTACTGGCACAATAAGCGCTAGGGCTACCAGGAGCTCTGGCACAATTGACCAAGTGATCAGCCAGTAACTGTGGTTACACCCAGTTCAAGTGACAGACGAAGATATGTTGCAGACAAGCTCTTCGGTCTTCTGGCCACCCACATTACCAGAAGGAAGCAAAGGCCTCAAAGTGAAAGGGTTTGGAGGAATCATCACAAAAGCTCAACCGCACTGTAAAGGCCTGCAGGATAGCACCATCTCCACAAATCCTACCTGCGCCTGTGACATTGGCTGAGCTGCCCAAGGCAGCACCGGAGAAGGGGCAGCAGGCGGAGCGGCAGCGGGCCGGGCAGCCAGGGAAGGGGGTTGTGCACCTTCAGGAGTCTGCTGGTGTGCGGGAAGCTCCGAGTGCATTGCCCGAATCTTTTGCTGGAAACTGGACATCTTTGAAAAGTGCTGGATGACTGCACGTGTGCGTGTGCGTGTGTGTCTGTGTGTGTATTGTGTATGTGTGTGTGAAAGTCCATGTATAGTTTGAGTGTGTCTGCAGGTGCGCGTATGTATGCGTGTGTTTGAATGCGTCTGTGTCCTTGTATGTGTATGCGTGTATCTGCGTGCTGCTTACGAGCATGCGTACAAAGGTGTGTGTGTGACAACATACGTGCGTGCATGTGTGTAACAGTGTGCACACGTGCGCATACGTGTGTAAGAGAGAGGAGAGAGAGAGAGAGAGAGAGAGAGAGAGAGAGAGAGAGAGAGAGAGAGAGAAAGAGAGAGAGAGAGAGAGGCCGTGCATGCGCGTTTCTGTGCTTGCGTATTGCGTATTGCGTATTGCGTGTGTGTGTCTTTGGGGGTGGGGGTTGATGCGCACGTGCATTACCTGTGTCTAATCCAAGTTCATTGACATTCTTCTGCGTTATCTGCGGTACAAAGCAAAGACGTTAGTTTGAAATTAGTAGAAGAGAGAAAGCGAAAGAGTAAGGGTACATTCACGCGCACGCACACGCGCACGCACACGCACACGCACACGCACACGCGCACACACACACACACACACACGCATACACACACACACGCACACACACACACACACACAAATATAAGCATCGTAGCTAGATTGAAAAAAGGACAACGAGAAAAGGGAAACAGGAGCATCCTGCGGGTGCCTTTACACTGCTTGTGAAAAGCGATAATATCTGATGGGATGGGGTCACTAGTGACTCAGAACCATTCTATTTGTTTGCAACAACATACCCCGTCCAGGTTTCCGCAGCTGTGCAAGTCTGCAGTCTTCCTTTTTAACTCTTGCTCCAAGCCCTCTGCCGATGCCATGGCCTGCAAGAACCGCAACAGTGATGGATGTGACAGCTCTGAACATGATGTGAAGTTTTGGAGGATTGCCTGCCGCGCTGTGCAACACAGGGTGGTGTGTATGATGTGCATGAGCAGGTAGGGGAGGAAGGGGAGGTTGGAAGGAAAGAGAGGGGAGGAAATGATGTGCGGGAAGACAGCCAGGCTCCCCATCCTGTTCTAGTAGGTTGCCCACGCCCCCCCGGCACGTGTGCCTCCTTGCTGCGCCCTCGTTAAGTTATGGAGAGTCTGGTGAAAAGCGAGCTGTCTTGAGAAGAAGAGCTTGGCAGAGGGAACCAGGGGAGAGCGAAAAGACAGGGAGAGACAGGAAAAAGAGGGGGGAAGACAAGGAAGGCACAAGAAGCCCTGGAACACAGGACAGGATCAAGGACATGGTACAGCGTCAACAGGTTAGGAGTGCGCATGGGTTCCCTGGGTCTCGGGCTGGGCGGGGGCCGTTGGTTCTTGTCGTCGTGCTGCCTGCTGTGCGACATCAAATCCGCCTCAGACAAAACGCACGCACGCCCCATCGGGTGCCCCCCATCCTCCTTCACCTTTTCCTTCCTCTCCTGCTGTGCCAATATGCTTGGGAAGCCACACCGGGAGAGGAGTTCCGAACGACACTGCATTTATGCAACTCTTCGCACCTGTCTCGTTTGACGGCAGGTGGGCGCCACCCAAGCCCTGGCCTTGTCTCCTCCTTGCGGGGCGCAAACAGGAGCGCAAATCTTGCCGAACGATTCTGTTTGTCAAGACTTAAAACTCATTTCAGCATACAAAATAATATACCTACATAATACCAGCAATACCCCAACATGTATTCGTTGGTTCTGCGTTGAATTGATTTGGCCTGCAAATAAAAATAAATGATATAATGGTACAGCACTGGAAACGAATCCAAACCTAAGCCCTAGGCACATGTAAGTTGGCACCCCATGGGTAACTTCAGCATACGCGTGCACACACACGCACACACACACACACACGCACACACGCACACACACACACACACACACTCACACACACATACACACACACGCACACACACACACACACACACACACACACACACACACACACACACACATACACACACACACACAAACACACACACACACGCATGCACGCACACACATACACACAAACACACATTGCATGCACACACACCAACACATATACACGCATGCACGTATTTACACACGTGCACGGACGCATGCATGTACGCATATACACGCACGCGCACGCACACAAACACACACACATGTATGCAAGTATATCCACTCACGCGCACGCACACAAACACACATACACACACAAACACACACACATGTATGCAAGTATATCCACTCACGCACGCACGCATGCGCACGCACGCACATACACACACATACACACACAGACACACACAAACACACACAAGCATATACACACATATGTGCATGCATACTTGTGACATAGCCGAAGCCAATGTGCCTACATTTACACATACGTGTGCACCAAACACACTTTTTTAGACAGAATTGAGCAATCACACAAATGCTAAGCACAGTAAAGATCGTGCACACGCCATGAACATTTGCTTGAGCATTTTTCTATTCAGCGCAGGCAGTGAAACACACACGCACACACACACACACACACACACACACACACACACACACACACACACATACACACACACAAGCACACACATACAAGCAAACGCACAACACACACGCAGGCAAATACACTCATACACACACAAACTACAACTCGTATTTTTAGGCGAGCCTTGTCGTAGCCTTGATTGAACAATGACTACTTCTACCAAGGACGTGGTCCACGTACAGAGCATGATTGAACGCTGCTTGCAATTGTATTTGAATAAAGTGGTGAGCCTGAAAGTGATTAAGTGAGCTGATATGCCAAGATGCATTTCGAACGGGTGGCTGAAGGGTGAGTTTTGCCAAACTGGTCTCCTTCTTGCCAGCCATGGCCAATTACCCTTATTTAGATGTGACATTGCTCCTAAAATGATCGTTAAAAACTGTTGATGTTTTTTTGCCGTATATCTGTGCTTGCCCATGTGCTTGTGTGTGTTAGTGTGTTAGTGTGTGTATGTATTTATGTGTGTGTCGGTGGGTTGGTGGGTGGGTGTGGGTGCGTGTATAGGTAGTGCTTGCATGCGTGAAAGTAATCATCCTCTGTAACGCTCCTCCATTTCATGTGCTCGTGCTGAAAGTGCTCCTCCCAACGCATGGGCATACACCCTCCCACCAAAACACACCCTCCCACTGAATCACGCATACTCCCATGCACAGGACGTGGTCCAAGCACTGCAAAATCAGGCCCAGGTAGAGCCCGGATTCACATCCCTGGTGTGGCAGAAGTTGGAGGAGCAAAACCCAGACTTTTTCAAGGCATACTACTTGCGGTAAAGTTCCTGCCATTTTTGTTTTGTAATGGGTGCCATCTGTGTGTGTGTGGTAGATTGGGCATAGGTGTACTGGATAAGGGTGGTAGACATGTTGAGGGTAGGAGTGCATGGTGCAGCGAGTGTAACTACAAACACCGCTTGCTTCTTTTAACCAAACGAGCATGTACTCGGTTTTGAGGGAGCACGTGTGCCACAAGAATATAATATGCAGTTCCATGTGTGGCTCGGGAAAACACATGCGCTCACATACGTGCAGTGATTGATGCAGAATTAGGCACATCTTGACTCGTGCCATTCTCGATGTCGGTGCCCCATTACCCATTCACCCTCCACGCATAAAACCACTCTGCTACCTGCTCGCTTATATCAAAACCTAGCGCTCTCTCTCTCTCTCTCTCACACACACACACACACACACACACACACACAATTTCACAGGCTGAAGCTTAAGGACCAAGTGGTGATGTTCAACTACCTCTTGGAGCAGCAGATGCAAATGATGCAGAAGGTGCAAGCTGGCTGTATGACAACCAATACGGAAGCAGGGGGATGCCCGAGCAACATGCCCCACGATTCCCACAACATGTGAGTGAGCTCAGAAGGTTAGATATGTGCTAGCCTAAATAGTGTTGTCTGCTTTGATGCCCTGGAAATTTGCGGCAACAAGCTTCATGCCATTCATATCATATACCTACTTAAATATGCTCAGAGGAGGTTACATGCGAGTTGGTGAACAATATCTACGCTCTACACGTGCGCACTCCCACGTACACGTGCATACCCACAAACAAACGCACGCAGCAAACAAACACGCACTCACACGCAGGCGCATACCTGCGCGCACACACTCACACACACACACGACACACTAGCTCTTACAATCATCCTTGCAGGGGCAGCATGCCCCCCACCTCACTGGTGATGCCGCCCCCCCCCTATTCTCACCACCAGCACCCACAGCAGCAGTACCACCAGCTCCAACACCCGCAACATCTGCGCGGAATCGTGGGCACCAACAACAACCACAGCAGCAGCCTGGTGCACCCACCATTACAAGGTAGCCAGCATGACCTACCGATGGGCGGCCATGTGCACCACCACCACCCCCACCCGCACATAGAGGACCAGTACAACCAGCTCCACAATCCCCATCAACACGATGTCCTCAATACGCCGATGCTGCAGAGCTTGAGGTGCTTGGGCGGCAGGTATGCAGGCTGGGAACGGCTGTGTTCAGGTGGAACTGCTCATACACGTAAACACACACTGCACGCGCGCTCTGAGGTACTTTTGTGGTGCCATTCTGGTCCCATCTCCAGCATTGATGCGGGCAGGCAGTGATTGGCATTGATGCAGGCAGGCAATGAATCACCGCATGGACAGCTGGTGCATAACAAGCAAATATTGTCAGCAGTGAAAGATGCCTGGCAAGGCACGACAACAAACGTGTTCATTGTCACTAGGATGCGTGCTTGAAGATGAAGCACTGCTGTTGCAGCATTGACTTTGTCTCTGAGGTGGAGTAATGAGAGATGCACGGCTTAATGGGATATCAATGGCAGTAAATGCGTGGCAACTTGTGGGATTGTCTTGACAAGTACTTGGGTGTCGTTGGCAGTTTGAGAATAGGCCCCAACACTGCCTTTTGTTGTTCAGGTTAATAGCAAGCTGCAACTTTGTCCGCCCTTTTTCCAACTCCTTCCTTTGATCTCTAAAATCCCAGAGGGGGTTGACTGAGGAAATGCCTGAAAATGTGCCCTTTTTGCACTCTGAATCCTGCCATTCACTGCACACTCAGCCAACTGACACCATCCTGGCTTTAAATGAAAGCTGATATTGTAAGCTGCACGAGGATGTGCTTATATCCATGTAAGTCACAGTGTGCGCAAATTGACGGGGGTCGAAGCTCACCTTGACTGCCCAAACCCTAATTTGGTGCCTTTCTATGGGAAAGCAGCACATGTTGAGCCACATCACCACGCACTTCATCTTTTCACCTGATTTTTTTTGCAATCATATTTGTTTATTACGACAACTCCATACCACACGAAAGTATGCCATTTGGTGGAGTGGGTAATCTGCTGGGAAGATTTTGTGGTGAAAAGTGGGGTCCACGCCACGGAAAATCAGACACGTGCGCCCTAAGTTGCTATGTTCAAGCTTAGGTGCAAATAAAAATTCAGAGCACGCCTGTCTCTGGGTGCTAAGCTTAAACATAGCAATTTAGGGCGCACGTGCTCAAGTCACATTTTAAAAAGACCCTTTTTTTTGGCTCAGTCAGCCCCCTCTGCTAAAATCCTGATGCTTTGCTGTTTTCCATGGCTTTGAGCACGTACGTACAAGCCATCGTCTGTGCCTGAATCTCAATGTGAATCAACAGTACATCTACAGTACACCAGCACGCAAACACATCCTCCCCGCCATGCAGCACGGATGCCTTGGATGCCTTGGGAGGTGTGGAGGACTTGACCATGGGTATGAACCCCTTTCCGAGCTCAAATGACCTGATTGACCTCCCGGGTGGTCAGATGGATTTTTTGGACCCTACTTTGTGAGGCTTATGGATTGCTAAAGAAACTGAGAGCCTTATACCTAGAAATTGGGACCTCTGTGACACCGCATTAATGTCGTTCTATTTGGCTTTTGCCACTTTAATGCAGCTTTGCGGCGCAATCTTTTCTTGTTCGATTTTGGGGATGTACTCTAAGCGTGCGGTGTTGCTGCTTTCATCCTGCCTTTGTTTCTCATGCTATCATATATATCTTACATCATTTCTCTCTTTTCTGTGACTACTTGTCAGGGTTGCTAACATGGTAAAATGTAATCATCTATCCTCACTCTGTAGTGATGGACAGAATGCTTGCGCTGCAATATTTTTTTCCCTTCCTGATTACCTTGAGTAGGCTTCGTACCCACTTAGCATGTCTGCTTCAATAGCTTTCATAATGCAATGCATCCACGGTGGAGATTCATTAGTGATTACTTTCTGGTTGTTTGGCCACCACTTATTAGTATGCCTGCCTTCTTGCTTACTGTGTAACTATTGTCAATACACTGTTGCATCAGCCCGCCCTCAGCAACGACAAGGCAACCTGCACCTTCATGCTACTCCTTGCTTAGATTCTTCAGGAGTTGTCTTGCAGGAGACCTCGTTTTGTTTATTGCATGTTCCACAGCAGTAGTGTGTGCAATATAGTGAGTACACCGTTCTCTCGATGCTTTTTGCTGAGTGCCATGTGCCTGTTGTAAAAGTGGTGTTCTACGTCAAGTACGTCCCCACGTTTACGTCCTTACGTCTTCGGGCCCGAGACTCTTTCTTTGTGTTTCTTCTCTCCTTTGTCTGGCACAGTGGGATGCGCCCTGTGCCTGTAGTGGAAGTACGGTTTTACGGGGCTGAGACTTTTGCTCCTTGAAAGTTAGCTCCTGCTTATGTGGCATGCTGTATGGCACAAGAAGGCTTGATGGAGTTGCAGGAGCAGATCTAGGCATTGCTTCTCATGCTCCTCAATCTCGTCTTTTTCCTCTTCACGTGCAAGGCCAGCAACCACCAACTCACGAATTGGGGCTCCCCTACGCTTTTCGTAGAACTTGAGGTTACTATCGTTACAGAACGCATTTGTAGCCGGCTTACTGACCAGCGGTCTGAGGCTCTTCCAGTAGTTGTTGTACCCTGTGACTGTTTTGGTACTCCCCCGTCTGTGTGATTTGCACATTTCTGTTTTCAGCTTGGCCTTTAGATCAGAGGGTGCACGAAGCCTAGGTGTAATTGCCCCTCTTCTTCCGCTGGCCTCCTCATTGGTGTACATAGCCGCAAGCCAGTAGAGGTGTGTGTATGCATCACAGTCTGGAGCTGCAGGTTGAAAGTGCAGGTCATGACCACCGTCGTGTAAGGCAGAGTGTTAGGCAATTGCGTCTGCGCATTCATTTCCAGCAATGCCGCTATGGGCTAAAGACACCATCCATCTCTACAAGGTTCAAGCTCATGCTGGCATCCTAGGGAATGAGTGCGCTGATGCCATAGCAAAGTGCTCTACGGAAAATTAAAGTGGCCATGATATCCACATTAACACTGACGTCCATCCCCATTTGCTGATGCCATAGCAAAGTGCTCTACGGAAAATTAAAGTGGCCATGATATCCACATTAACACTGACGTCCATCCCCATTCATCCATATTCTGGCCAGCAAAGGTGGAAAACCCTCCCCCAGCTTGCCTACCAGATACTCTTCTCACCTGCCAACCAGGGCTTCCAGCAGACAGGCTCTCCATTTTCTCAGGTCTCGATGCTATAAAAGCACACATGCACGTTCAACACAAGCTAGGTCCTAAATCAAAAAAGGTTTCAAACCATCAGTCCACAAAGTGCTACACAAAATACCAAGAACTGATCAAAGAAGGCATTGTCGAGATAGGCATAAGTAACACGTTCTGGAAAAATGCTAGTGTCACCTCTGAAAAAGAAGAATGTCATACTCTGTCGCACAGACTTGACAACCAAAAACGTGCTACTCAGTGCAACCATATAGAAGGCCCACCAGTCTACCCCATCTGCCAGAAGCTAGACGGCACCTACCACATGCTGTCAGGCTGCAGCCATTCCATTATAAATTGGTTTAGGTTATTAACAGGCGTAACTTTGCTGGGCAAATGACTCTAAAAGCGATCCGACAAGGTACACAGGGTGCATGCCTGCTAAGCACAAGCAGACACAGGCAGTTGTGGAAGCATTGTACGACAAGGCATCATACGCCCTTCAGAAGATACACAGATAGCAATTATTTCAACCTGGCTCTTACCTTTCAATCTCAATGCACAACAGCGGCAGAAATTTAGCAAGCCAGATGCAATCATAGTCACTCCGACTCAGCAACCACGCCCCAAACGAAACCCAACAAACACGTATCAAACTAGGTCTGCCAATAATGCAAGAAGAGTTGCCTGTGATAACCTAGCAGATGGTGCTGCCAATCCATACCCCCTGGCTATGAGACCAAGTGACATAAAACCAAACAAACGCGACATGCATTTAATTGAAATTAAGCACTGTGTAGACACTTCCCCTACCCAACAAGCAGAAAAGGCACGAAAACAACGTAAGCTGCTAATGCCTTGCTTACTTGGACATCGCAAAATCCTTCACACCATCCTGCTAGGAGCAACAGGCACCATCTACAGCAACCACACAAGGAACCCACTCCACAGCGTCGGAGTTACTGGTCTAAATGCCACAGCACTCATAAAGAATTTAGCCTACATGCGATCAGGTCCACAGCAAAAAACATACAGATGAGACAAGACACTCAACACAACCCCAACAAACATCTGAGCACTACTCCTGGTGGTGTGCAGGCTTCTGCCTCCCAACCACCAAAAACTCACCAAAAACTCCTCTTTTATTATTCTTCAGGTGGGATGTTATGTGCCTCTGCATCCATTGGATGGTGCAGAACACAAAACAAAATCCTTTCCTAATCCACGCCGGTTGTGTTTACACTATCTGCATCTTTTCTTTTTCATCTTTCGCTATAAGGCTTTCACTTTATAGAAGTAGAAGCAGCTCTTCTGGTAAAGCATAAATCATGGATACAGTTTGTTCTAGCAGATTTGAGTGTGTATAGGCTGGTTGCATTTCAGGGAAGAGTATTTGTATTCTAATCTGGCTTAGAACATGCACTGTCTGATGCAATCTTTGTACACTTATTACAGCATCAATACAACACAATATCACGACATCAAACGCAATCCAAAAAGGTACGTGAATAGGTAGTTATACATCTGCTACTTGAACAGCCCATCAGTGAGTCTCAGAAAGAAAGTGTGGTATGCTATCTGCTTAGCGGCCCTAGCTGCTATGTCCAGATCTAGAGGCTTAAGTTTAGCACGCTAGCCTGGTCAGGCTTAGAGCCTGTAGCAGTTGAAGCTAGAGCAGTTGATCTCCTCCATGCAGCGTTAACAAACTTTGCAGACTGCCAAGGGAGCATCCCCGTTTTTCTGATGCAAGCCAGACTCACCTTTTTGTGTATATGCTATGCCGAACAGCTCCACCTTGTGCCTGTTGTGATAGTAGGAATCTACGGGAATGAGACTTTTGCTCTCTGATATTCAGTGCAGTACGCTCATGTGAGCCCAAACAGGATTGGTCAATTTGAGCTAAACATATACATTTTAAAGCTTTAAAGCCTTCATTAGACCCAAGAAAGGGGGGGTGAGAATGGGTGTTTAATGCATGATGTGATGATGTGTGCATGAGATCAAACATTTTTGACACTTCGAATTCGCACCCATATGTCTCGCCATTTTACCACCTTTCTAAGTACCTTCAGTGCCCAACGTGTGACATTTTGACTCTCTTACAACCTGCGCCTGCCAAGTCAGTCTCACACATACACTCCCGATTTAAACCCCTGACAGGTGCTGAAACACGACATCCTCAGTACACCACGCACCTTTTCCACGCACCTTTTGAATCACCGGTATGTTGGTTTTTTAACCTCCGCACAAGCACAAACCGTCAAATTAACTGAGGAAGATAGGTTCTTTGGAATAACAGGGCGCAGCTGAGGGAGATTATTGGGAGCATTTCAGTAGCACCGCCAGCCACCAGCCGAGCCAGAAACCCAATACAGTATTGACCCAAAAATGTCTGGAAACTTGAGCATACCTGCCTCTTGAGATCAAGTGCTGCGATGACACGAAATTCCATAATCACAGCTGAACAAAAAGAAAGGTAAATTTTCACCATTCATCAAGACACCTCCATCCTTTTGCTTGTGGCCCCGTCTATAACACTCACACTCTGGAGCGTTAGAAATGAGCTGAGTCTCGTTTCCCAGGAGTCAACGAGCTCGCCGCCAGGCACCATACATGCACACTCTTGTTTCCCACGCTGTGTACCGCACCAGACGCCAGGCGTGTGCCTTTCAAATCTCACAAACCTTGCTTTCAAATTAAAATTTGACCAATTGGTCAGAAGCAGTTCAAAAGGCAAAAAGTGGACTCGATTATTACTGGTTTCCCACTTTCGTCTTTTTTGTGTGGAGGCTGGTGGAGGTAAGATTAATTAAATTGCCCGGAACCACTCCCAAAAAGCATCTCGACGATGGTAGTATGCCCACAGTGTAACGCAAATTCGTCATCAGCATGCACATTTTGCAGTGGCCCCTTCCCTTTCTAAGGGTGCTGGTTGATCTAGCAGTACCGCTCTAGTTTTTCGTAGTCGCTTTCTTCAGGCCTCCACTTTCCCAGCCACCTACTTTATCCCACTGTTTACACCTAATGGTCGGAACCCGGACCTGGAAAAAGCATACCTGGAAACGTCAGTCAACAGCTCGTGGTAAGATGTTTTGGATAGGGTTTATTCGAAGTGATATAAATTGTCTTCTCCATTTTCAGGTCCAATTTACCCGGAACATATAAGCCAAGTTACATAAAAAAGTTACCGTGAAGCCATGTTGCTGCGGGGCACGCTGCCTTGCTGTGGCCTGCCGTCCAGCCAAAAATGCGTTCCGTCGTCAGCCAAGCATTGCATCATTAGTTCCAGAGCCAGAAGCCACCTGCTGAACCCATCGGTCGGTACTCCCAGCAAATGGACACAGCCCGCCCCGAGGACCACACGCAGCACATCAATTTGTAATTCTGTAGCCCCCACCTCCCCAGAAGCTGCAGCAGCACCAGCATCGAAGCTCTCGCGCGGGCCCGGATGGAAAGTTCACAAGTTTGGCGGCACTTGCATGGCCGCTGCTGAGCGCATTGATGCTGCCAGCAAGCTGATGATTAACATTGATGCAGAGGCAACCGGGAAACTGGCTATCGTGAGTGCGATGGGCTCCCACCCAACCTCCCCCCTGAAGGTAAGCATTTACCCACAGTACAGTGGGTCAACCCTCCTCCCTCTGACGTCCTCACCTCTTGAAGCGAAGCTGAAACTGAGCATGCAAACTGAAGCAGGGTTTTAAGGAGCAAGAAAGGAAGGAGCGGTTGAGGAGGGGAGAAGAGTTGGATCACTCGCTTGCACGTACGCAAGAAAGCATGCGCATCTGTGCGCGCACACAAACACACATACACACACGCAAACTAAAACGCACAACACATGCGTGCTAACACACACACGCAATCTGAAACACACACACACGCAATCTGAAACACACACACACACACACACACACACACACACACACACACACACACACAAACACACTCAGACACACACACACACAAACACACACACAGACACACACAAACACACACAGACACACATACACACACATAAACTGAAGCACGTGCACACACATGCACACATTAAAGGAAGCAAGCGCATGATCGCACCAGCTCGCTCTTGCAATAACTGTTGTGGACACCCGCATTCTGATGGGCCCTCACACAAACGCGCAGTTCAAGTATCACCCTGCGCTTGCAAACATGCCGTACGTACACTATCTAAATGATTGTCCATCAGGATGCAATCATCAGGAGCATGTGAGAACAATGCACGGACATCCGTCTTTACCAAGACTCTGCCATGAAATGCATGCAAATATGGCATGCACTCCTGCGAGTCTCAGTCTTTAGGCCCTGCTTGCATTCTTGCGCTCGCAACGCAACGAGCCCTGAGTCCCAAAAGCACCTCGTATCCCGAACTCCCCACAGGTCACAGACGTAATCCTTCAAATGATTGCCAAGGCAGAGCAGCAGGACCAGCGCTTCCTGTTGGACCTAGCAGCTCTGCAGGTACGAGTGTGCCAAGCAATTGCGAGCTTTGTTTCATTGTTGTACTTCTGTTGTGTCAGTCAGTCTGTGGGGGTGCATGACTGCCAGAACTAAGTATGTAAATGAAAGTGTTTGATGATTCCAGGAACTGTAAGAAGAGAAAGAACGATGGCAGGCAAATGCTTGGATTAGCTTGTGCTTTTTGTGCGGCAGCTTCCTTGGAGGAGTGTTGTTTCAAAACGCGCAAGTGGTACGGTGTACACATACAAATTAACGTGTACTGTAGGTGTGTAATCTTTCATTGTAGACCAACACCAGGTTTGTTCTGGGAATTGGCCCCCAAGCTGGAACCTGCCACACCTTTACTGGGCCATCACTACTGAACGCAGCCAGCGGGGACTCTTGGATTGAATTGGCCCAGAGGAGCTCAGATTTGTCACCTTCATCTGAGCCATGCCTGAACACAGCACCCAAAAAACTAGGTCCACCCCTTTTTAAATGCAGGACAATTAACATGGAATCAGACAGGAGATGTGATCACCGCTCTGTTCCTTCAAGTTCTCAATGCTACATCTAACAATGCCGAACTTGTAATGCAGGACAAGCACGTAGACTCGGCCAAGGAGCTGTTGGGGGAGAGCAGCAAGGAGCTCACCTACTTTGTGGGGCGCCTGCTGGACGACATCACCAACCTCAAGGCCATGCTCAACGCAATGAGCATCGGTGAGTGGGCAGGGTTTGCTAGCAAAACGGTTGCTGGAGTGATCGTAGATGACCTCATCTGTTTCTGACGGGCAAATTCAGCGTTATACAGTACAAAAAACGCTGGACAGTTGAGTTTCCCCCTGCAATCTAATAGCCTGGTACCCAACACTGTAAGGGAACGCTTTTGGCAACCCTGTCGCTCCTTTGTTATGCATGACCCTGAATTCTGGTGCACGAATCCCTTTTCCCTGCCCCACTTAAAATGCAGCTGGTATGTCCACCGAGGCGTTTTCTGACTACGTGGTTGGCCACGGGGAGCTTTGGAGCGCCCAGCTGATGGCCCTGCACTGCCAGCAGCTCGGCGCAGACTGTGTGTGAGTGTGTACCTGTGCATCTGTGTCAAATGTGTACGTATATATGTGTGGGTGCAAGCGTGTGCGCCTGTAAGAGAGTGTAAGGGTGCAAGTTGAATGCTGGGGTTGAACTAGTGGGTGGAACAAGTTAAGCTGGGGTAAAAAGCACGATTGTAATTTTTATTGTAGGCTCAGCAGTGCAAGATGTGATTAGACTTTAAAGCATGGCAAGAGTTGTGCACTGCCTCTCAGCTGTATCGGTTTCTCATCAACTTTTTACATAGTTGCTCAGCCCTGGGGCAAAAGAAATGGGGCAGCCGACTTGTTAGCAAGGCATGCACTGGAAAGTCTCTCTGTTATCAGGTACTGCTGTTGCCTATAAATGCACGGATTTGCGGTTACAAAGCACCACGGACGTGTCGCGTCCCCCTCCGACAACATAATGAATAAATTATAAAGCCAAGAAATCTCCTCGTCCCTGCCCAAAAAAACACACAGGCATATGGACCAGTGTTGTGCACTTTACGGTTGACGCCGTCAACCGTCATTTGACGGTCAGACGTAATTTACAGTTTTGAACGTCAGAAACTAATACTCAGGCGTAATTTACGGTGATTTTAGTTTTTGACGTCTGACGGTCAGCTTTACAGTTATTTACGGTGTGAAACCGTCAGGAATTAGTTATTTACGGTGTGAAACCGTCAGGAATTAGTTATTTACGGTGGGAAACCGTCAGGAATTAGTTATTTACGCGGTGGGAAACCGTCAGGAATTAGTTATTTACGGCGGGAAACTGTCAGCAGCTGGCCAGGCCGGGCCAGGCTCGACTGACTCAGGGCCACACGAGCCCTCTTGGCCTGATTACCGGAGGACGTTTTATATTTATATCGCAAATCGCAAATGTTGTTGGTGGGGAAATTGGAGCTTGAGTTGGCACTCTGAGCCACTGAGTACCTGACGCCGCACCGTTACTTACGATTTCCCACCGTCAGTATGAATTTCACCGTTAATTACGGTTATGTGACGTAGACGTCATTTAAGCACCGTAATTAACGGTGCCATTTCTGATTGACGCCGTATGTGCACAACACTGATATGGACACGCGTGATGTGTCAGTGGTGTCCACCACCAGCAATGACAAGGATATTAGCTGCACTTACTGACACGCTCTGCATCCCTGCCCACCCATCACACAGCTTCATGGGCACGCACAATATGTTAGTGATGTCCCCCACCACCAGTCGCAAAAATATTAGCTGCGCCAACTCACATCCTCTGCATCTTTGCCCCCAAAACGCACAGGTTCATGGACACGCGCGATGTGTTAGTGGTGTCCCCTACCAGCGACGGCACCAGCGTCGACCTAGTAGAGGACGCCTCAAATGCGCGCCTGGATGCGTGGTTTGAGAAGCACGGTCACCACGACCTCATCATTGCCACAGGCTTCATTGCAAAGAATCTCGAGGTGCGTGAGTCGTGTGGTCCTGTATTCAGGCTATGTGGTGCGTGCAGGGTGGGCGGAGGAGCAGGAAACCAAGCCAAGTAGTTGCACGCAAAGGACCTCAAAAAAAGTTCTTCACTCACCACTCAAACTGGAAACGTTCTTGCAAGTGTGCAAGAACGTTTTCAATTGCAGTGGTATGAGCACATGGCTTCTGTGAGCTAGCAATAGCACCATCTGCAGCAAGGGTGTTTACAAGGGCTTGCTGTGGAAGGTATTGCCTGGACATGCTTGTGACAAAAGCAGTGCTGGTTGGGAAAGTGCAGCACCTGAGGTACAACGTTGCAAGAATCTCAGGCACAGGCAAACTTGGAAGACCAACTGGTCAAGGGCATGGCAAGTCACAGAAGGCAATGCATGCATGTGCACCCGTTCAGGGACACACACACACACACACACGCACGCACGCACGTGCACAAATACAGACACGCATCCAATTTAACATAAAGACACACGCACCCTCCTCCCCACAAATACACAACTACGCACTGATTGCAGGGCAAGGCCACCACCTTGAAACGCAACGGCAGTGATCTGAGCGCCACTACCTTGGGAGCGCTGTTTCGCTGCGGCCACATCAGCATCTGGACAGATGTGGATGGCGTGTACAGTGCAGACCCACGCAAGGTTCCAGAGGTGCGCACTGTATTTGTGTTCGAGTGAGTGTGGTTGTGCATTGTGTTTTGAGTGTACGGTGAGGTTGCTCACGCGTGGCTTCTGCATGCATGTATGCAGAGCTCCAACCTTCAACAAAAACCACGCGGCCACCGACCTGACTACTTGTCACTTGTTTTCAATGATTGTTTAAAACTCTGCAAAGCTCCATCAGCTTTTGAAAAGTACTCAACCCTGAAAACCAAACACCACACATACACACACATGTGACTCACACTCACCCATGCGTGCGCACGCACACTCAAACGCACAAGCACACACACACACACACACACACTCACACACACACCCGTGACACTGTTAAACACATGTAGGCCGTTTGCCTGCCCTCCATGACCTACCACGAGGCCTGGGAGCTGAGCTACTTTGGGGCCAATGTGCTGCACCCACGCACCACCTTGCCTGCCATGAAATACAACATCCCCATCACCATCCGGAACTTCTTCCGGCTGGAGGCCCCAGGTGCGCGTGCAGAGTCATCTTACTGAACATGTAGGGTCGTTGGCCAATTTTACATGTATACTCCATATAATCATGAGTATGGTGATTGCCCTTTTTTTTTGTGCTGTATGGCTCTGGCCAGCCCTGTAAGAATGAGACGCTCCAGGATGGGGAGGCATAGACAAGCAAACGGCAGTCTAACGCTTGGTGGTTATGGGCAGATGATGTGTAATTGAATTAGGTCAATTTATTATTGTGTAGCATAATCAAGTCTATGAAGGCCATTAATATTGACGCCCGTGGTTGTAGGCTTGTAGGCTGGTATTTGGTATGCTTCTGCTGGCAGACATATCCTCTGCCTCCTGCACCACCGTTTCCCGAAATTCCTGATACCATACATAACACCAGCTGCTCATGCTTGTGTGTGCTTGTTTGGTGTGTGTGCATCAATGGTGAGAGAAACGTGAGCAATAGCACATTCCCAGTGAGCAATGTCACATGCACCCAGCATTGGGAGGAGAAGAGTACTGACAAGAAATGCTGGGTGTGAAAACAGGCACCCGTGTGAGCGATGTGAGGAGCGACTTGGAGGCGTACGGAGGCCACGACCCTACTGTCAAGGGCTTTGCCACCATTGACAACGTGTCCCTCATCAGCATTGAGGTGTGTGTGGGGCAGCTGCTGACTGAGCGTGCAGTGCAGTGCAGTGCCTCAGAAAAGGAAGTCAGTCCGTCATCGACCTGCAAAAACCGTCATGCGCGGATCATTTCAACGCCTGCTTTGTACCCCCTAGCTCTGTGTGCCAGCAACAAGCGATGGGCTGCTCTGCCTGCTCAAGGCTCAGCAGCTTCGGGCTATTTGTATGCATGTGCACACCTCAAGACTCATGAAGACTCATGTGGTGAAACAGACATCATAAGCATCTTAAAACCTGCTCCTGAGACACAGGGCACGGGCATGGTTGGCGTCCCTGGTATAGCAAGTACCATCTTCTCCACAGTACGTGATGCCAACATTAACGTCATCATGATCAGCCAAGCTTCCAGCGAACAATCAATCTGGTACGTGCAGGCACGCCCGTGATCAACCTTGCTTTCTCAACCCTAGTCTGTGTCGATATATCTCACCACGCGTAGATACGCATACATGCACACACACATACACATACGTACGCATGTACGATGCTCAGACACAATAAACTGAAACATCCTCACAGCTTTGCCGTCAAGCAAGCTGAGGGACAAGCCGCCGTGCGTGCACTGAGCCGCCGCTTTGCTGAGTCCATCAATGCAGGTCGTGTGAGCAAGGTAGGTAGTAGGTAGGGGGTGCAACATGTATGATGGTCAGCAGGTAGGGAGAGGGTAGCCTGTGGGTCTGTTTGTTTGTAGGTGCGCATTCAGCCATGCGCGCTTGTGTTGTAAGTACAAGCCTCAGGCACGGCATTGCGTTGCCTCTGAACTCCCCAGCTGAAGAGGAGGCCTGTTGGGCCTCCTCCTCGAGCGTTGCCAAAAACCTCATCATATGATTGCTTCATGACAAATCCCAAGTTTTGAGCGTGAGACTTTGCAATGAGCACTTGCCCTGTACCCAAGCATGAGTATAATAAGGTCGCGCGTCCCTGCTCATACAGGTGGAGGCCATGGAAGGGTGCTGCGTGCTCGCCGCCGTGGGCCAGGGCATGGTGAATACCAAGGGCGTGAGTGCTACCATGATGGGTGCGCTGGCCAAGGCCAACGTCAACATCAAGGCCATTGCGCAGGTGCGGAGTGGTGTGAGTGTTGATGTGTGTTTATCGTGTGTGAGTACGAGTGTGTGTGGACGCGTTGTGAGGCATCATTGTGGACAAGCTACTTACCGCGCATATCTGTTGCGCTCAGACAAAAGTCCATGGGGAAACGAGCGATTCCTCATCAAGACGATGACATGTACTTGTCTGGACATTACAAGACAACTATCGGGTGGGGATATTGGATGTTTTGCAGAATGCGTCGAGGAAATCTAGGTCACGCATCTCTAAAATTAGTAGGAGTCGTGTGCCATAACAGTAATGGAATCGCCCTTTCAAGCTGTCCTTACTTGTAGACACGCTAAGATACATTTGTGAGCCGTACCCACGCTAACATGATCCTGTATAACGTAAAACCCTTGTTGCATTCAACACACACAAAACAGCACGTGGCATTGTTGCAAAGGTAAGCATGAGCTGGACATATTTCGTCAGCAGCTCTAGGCTAGCTTGCATTACCCATTTGCTTTGAGGCTTGCTAGGCTCGCTAGGCTTGCTAGGCTTGCAAGGCTTGCCTTTGTGGAATGAGCTGAAGCAATTGCACCGATGCAGCAGCACAAGTTGCATCAGATGCCCTTTAGCTGTGCTGCCGTACAACAATCCCTTCTTGCACATATATTGCAGGAGTCCTTAAAGCTCAATACCAAGAATTGTTGGTTGTATTTTCTTGCTCATGCTACAACCTTCTCCTGACCGCTCACATTACAAGGGTCTATGGGATACAAAAGAGTGTTACATTCTTGTTGCTAATGATGCAAATCTCCCTTACGCCGTTCACTTTGCAGGGGTCATCAGAGTATAACATCACCGTGCTAGTGGGGCAGAAAGACAGCGAGCGTGCCCTGCGTGCGGTGCACTCACGCTTTTACCTCTCCGCCACGCCACTTGGTATCGGGTTAGTGGGGCCTGGCCTTATTGGAGGAGCCCTGCTGGAGCAGATCCGGGAGCAGGTGTGCTTTTGGTTCAGCTTTTACAGGGTACCTACCCCACATTGGACGCCCTACACAACACAAGCCCACATGCATTCACACGCGCACACGCTAGCACACACGTTTGTATGAGAGGTATAATGCCCAGTGAAAGAAGGTTACCTTGCCTGTGCTTCTGAGTATGTCGCCTTCGTAATTCAGAGCCAATCGTCCTTCCCGTCTTCCCTGCAGGTGGAGACTCTGAGAGAAGAATTTGCCATCGACCTGCGTGTGCTGGGCATTGCTTCAAGTAAAAGCATGCTGCTGCGGGAGCGGGGTGTAGATTTAGACACTTGGAGGGACGACTTGCAGGCGCATGGGAGGCCTGTTGACATGGCGGTGCGTGATGTGTGATGACATGAGGCGGCAGGGGCTGTGCTGCACGGAGTCATGTGCTGACATGCAAGGGGAGATCTTTGTGCTTTAACCTCTCTGAGGCAGTGCTAAGGTAGTTAGTTGCGAAGCAGCTTATGACTCACAAGGGTAGCAGGCGCAAACAAGCCTCTGCTTCTTGCTGGTGAGCTTTAAAGACTGCTGTGCTCCACACTGGAGCCATGACAAAAAAGGGCTCAGCCTCAGGGACCCATGTTTTTTGGGCGTGTGCATGCAGGCCTTCAGTGCAGCTCTCACCACCTCCTACATCCCCAACTGTGTCATCATTGACTGCACAGCCTCAGACGCACCCCCTGCTAGCTATTTGGACTGGTGCGTGGCTGGGCTATGCAACCTTTCGCTTTTCTCTCCTGCTTGTCCTGTGTCTTTTATTTCCCCTGTCAAGAAGCAAACACAGATGCCTTCCTATCTTTGTACAAAAGTAGCTGTGTTTGCAAGCTCTGTTACGTTTCTCATTTTCTTCTTAAGGCTTCACACGGAGCTGTGGTGAAGGGCAGAGCATGCAAGCACGTTCATGTTCTATGATATTGAACTAAAGTGCTGTTTTATGGCTAGACAATCTGTTTCGTCCTCACCCTTTTCCTAGCTTACACAGGCTCACCCTTTGTACTTAATTAACAGTGTATCATTTTGATAGTCTATGGTGTGTATGTGAGCACGTGCTGGCTTCCAGCTCCTACCTTGATGCATGTGACATTGTGTGCTACTTTTTTCAGGATGAAGCAAGGCATCCATGTGGTTACTCCCAACAAGAAGCTGGGCTCCGGCCCATTTGCGCAGTACCAAAAGCTAAAATCTTTGGGCCGCAACTCTTACACCCATTTCTTTTACGAGGTGTGTTCAGTGTAATATGTGTGTGCATGCAGCAGTGAGCTGCCTAGTTTGTTGGAAGTAGGAACGCTGCCACTGAGAGCCGTAGGCTGACCTGCTTTTCATATGCACCACTTGTGTGCAAGCCTCAAGACTCAGTTTGTGTCCAAACGATCACTGCGCAACAAAAGCTTTCTTTTCTTTGCTTTCTCTGTTGGCCGCGCCCTTTTCCTGTTGTTGTGAGGGATGCCCATACCAAGCACGGGCATCATTTATCTGATGTTCAATTAGCAACGCAGTGTCAAAGTACCGTGAGTTTGTCCTCTCTTCCGCGGTGCCACTTCCTGACCTCATTTCTCCATTCACGACCTCACACATTCAAACAGGGCACCGTTGGTGCAGGCCTGCCCGTAATAGGCACCCTCAAGCACTTAGTAGAGACGGGTGACAAGGTGGAGAAGGTGGAGGGCGTGTTCAGTGGCACGCTGTCCTACATTTTCAACAGTTTCGGAGCTGGGCGACCGTTCAGTGAAGTGGTGGCAGATGCAAAAGCGAACGGCTACACAGAGCCTGACCCTCGTGATGACCTGAACGGCACTGACGTGGCTCGCAAGGTGTGTCTTATTTCTTTGTCACAAGAGCAAGGATGAAAGATAGATACGAAAGTAGAAGACCCTCTGTTTTTCATAGTTAGATTAAGACTCGCTTGGTCAGCTGTAAGAGGAATGCTTTGCACCAGTGTGAATGCTTTCAAAGTGCCAGCCAGACCTACAAGTTGTTAATTCATCTCCTTCATTCACTGTCTCAAACCTTTTTTGGCGAAGCCCCAGTCATGGGGCGCAGCCCCTAGGTTTGTCTTCTTCCCACCAAAGTTCACATCAGTGTGCGCAGGCCCGCCCAGCCCACCCCCCGCCCCCAAAACTTGCAAGGCACCTTAGA
>Ga0307942_1000819_pt1 | contig 23341 bp, 28 predicted proteins | sample OrgLakmetagen175_FD_201846 | JGI IMG/M metagenome (GOLD analysis project Ga0307942, IMG submission 201846) | Saline water microbial communities from Organic Lake, Antarctica - #175 | ecosystem: Environmental > Aquatic > Non-marine Saline and Alkaline > Saline | place: Antarctica: Organic Lake... | reverse complement strand
ACGTGAAGAGGAGACGGCGAGGCTGGTCTCCTGATAACCATGCATAACCAACACAGGTCGCCAGACCCGACAAAAATTGAGAGAGCCACTGCAACGAGTACAGTGGCTCTATTTTTTTAATTTTTTTACCTACTAGGTTTTTTTTTTAGGCAAACTGGCTTCGCCAGTTTATTGCACGAGACATGGCAAAATAACCTCAACTGAAAAAACAACTAACCAAATCACACGAATCGTCACTGCCAACAATTGGGCGTGACAGGTGATTTGCAGAATGGCACTGTATACAGAAGTGACTTATTACAATGCAGGAAGCTGAATATTTATAACTTGCACATAGACTTGAGATTCAGGCATCAGGCAGTTTGGAGAGAGGCACATGGTCAAGACCCTTGCTCTTGTTTAAAAAAGTCTGTGGCTTATCACAACTGGTTTGCTTTGCCTGAGAGACCGGTTTCTGATGCACGTGCACCATTTGTCTTGCCGGAGTAATTGAAGATGGCTCTGAGCAAAAGTGTCATGAGGAACGTAGCTCGGTTCAGGATTCGAGGACATGGGTTGACGTGTGAAACTGGTTTATATGGCAGGAGTCCGGACAGGAGTGCACATGTTTGCAATTTGTGTGAAAACGGGGATTATATTCAAGATGAGAAACACGTTATATTTTCTTGTATTGGTACCGAACATTTACATTAACAGTTCTTCCATTTATTTGAGAATATTTCTGAAGGTGATATCAAAGGTTTTGTTTTTCAACATAACTCAGAAGTTTACAAATTTTTAGGTGCAGCTGTCATGAGGAACGTAGCTCGGTTCAGGATTCGAGGACATGGGTTGAAGTGTGAAACTGGTTTATATGGCAGGAGTCCGGACAGGAGTGCACATGTTTGCAATTTGTGTGAAAATGGGGATTATATTCAAGATGAGAAACTATATTTTCTTGTATCGGTACCGAACATTTACATTACCAGTTCATCTATTTATTTGAGAATATTTCTGAAGGTGATCATATCAAAGGTTTTGTTCATCAACATAACTCAGAAGTTTACAAATTTTTAGGTGCAGCTGTTTTTGATTGATTTATTTGTTGGGACCTTACCTTACCTTATTTGTTGGGACCGACAGGTTGAGCAGCCATGCCAGGCTGGAGAGGCCTTTGTAACCCAAATTAAACTTAGGTATTGGAACTCGAATTGAAAGCTCAATTCTACTCTAGTGGACCTTTGCTTTCTCAGCATTTTTTATTGCTGACCCAGGAGGCGTTAAAAAAAATCGTAGACAGGCACGTCCAAACTTTGGGCCTATGGCCCCAAATGACCACCCACACTAATAAAAAAGGTGTCAATCTGCTTAGAATTCAAACAGCTATCTGCCTGCACAGTTCTCGTGTCAAACATTTTAATGCGTGAAGAGTTGTAGGGCAAAAACTGATATACACACACTCTTGCACTGACCACCTGTTTAGTGCACAAATCCAACCAAAACCTTTGCCAAAGCGCTTTTTTACTTCAGTCATGCAACTTATGCATAATGCAATGTGTAAACTGCAAGTTTGGAATCAATTGCTGGTAATTTGCCTGAACACACCCCCACGGCCTACTTAGGGACATTCCATGCATTTTTATGACCAGGCACCCAGACCCCCCCCTTTAATCAAATCACCCAACAATGGTGCCATTCGACTGGGCTTGAGCTGAGGATCCCAAAAATATTATAAAAATTGCGTGGGAGTAGCCCAGAAAATTTCTGGGGACCCCCTCAAAAAAATTCCAGAACCGCCCAAAAAAACTAGATGACCCCACCCACCCCCCACCCCCCAGAATTGACTCATTTATATATCAATCGATAGCTCTCGACGCCAGGAATATATAATTTATATCGGGATTGACACGTGCCGCCAAAAAGTTATGATCCTGGACGCCTCCTGGCTGACCTTCATTTATAAGTGCAGCACATCAACGCAAATGATCTATGTCAATTAAATCCCCCCGTACAAAGGCAGCCACGGCAATCGTCCCTCTTTCCTTGGCAGCCTGCTTCCTCATCCTCCGTCGCTCAGCATCTGTTGCTCCGAACGCCGCACACTGATCTGCACTGATCGCTGGCCCCCTTTCTTGTAGCAATTTCAAACCTATCTGACTCTCCCTGCCGGACTCGTGCATTGCTTCCTTGCTTGCGCTCCTCAATGGTAACGGAGTGTGCCCTCCTTGCACAGCAGCCCGCTGCTGAGGCTGCAAATGAGGCTCTAGAGAAGGCTGGATGGGAGTAGGGATCTGGGCCAGGGTCTGGGTCATGGAGTGGTTGGGAGCATACAGCAGGTTGAGCACAGCCTCCACCTTTGTGAAGTTAACACGCCCTTGCATGCCTGGCAGCCGGTCTAGCCACTGCTTCACGACACGGCGCCGGAGCGCCAGAGGTGCAGTGCGCAGCACACTCCTGTGCGTGTTTGGCAAGAGCGTTTCATCAGCATACCGCTCTATGTAAATTTGTACACGTGCGTGCGCTCATATTTATTGCGTGCACTCGTATTATTGGGTATGTGGAGTAAGAAGTAAGCAAATACTGGGAGTACTCAGGGGCTCAAACAACGTTCAATTTATGATCGCAGCGTAAAAAAGGGGGGGGCGTGGAAACAGGATGTTAATCACTCCAGCAGTATTGTGAAATGTAATTATCAGAGGCACCTAGTCGCCGTAGATAGGTATGAATTGTAATGTCACATTGTCACACAGTGAGACAGCGTTGCAAGTTGCAACTTCACATCCAGAACTGTTCACCTGCTCAATGCACCAATGGCTGCGCCTTGATGGCCTCCTGTGTTGTTTTTTCTACTGCTACGCATTGCTGCTTGGGTGCCAACAGAAGAATGAGTAGCTGCACCTTTGCAGGCAACACCAGCACCACCAGCTGTGCTTAAGGCTGCAGCATCCATGGCCTCACGCATGAGCTGGCTAGCTTGGTGCTCAAGAAGAGACAGATCCTGGGGCAAAGCAAAGCAAAACAAAATGATATGATCAAGGATGAGTATAAGTCAAGGAAAAAAGAGGCAGCAAAAAGAAAGCCAGCGAACGCCAAAGATAGTCAATACAGGCAGGAGCAAGATTGCAGGAGGCACCGCAGAGATTCGAATAAACTGCATCGCCACCTTGCGACAAAAACTGGCCCATGAGTGCATAAGGCAAGGCAGAGATGCGGACAAATTGCATCGCCAACTTGCAATAAAAGAGGCCCATATGTGCAGGAGGCACCGCAGAAATACCAAAAAATTACATCGTCACCTTGCAACAATAACAGGCCCATGAGTGCATAAGGCAAGGCAGAGATGCGGACAAGTTGAATCGCCAACTTGCGATAAAAGAGGCCCATGAGTGCAGGAGGCACCGCAGAGATACTAAAAAACTACATCGTCACCTTGCAACAATAACAGGCCCATGAGTGCATAAGGCAAGGCAGAGTTGCGGACAAGTTGCATCGCCAACTTGCGATAAAAGAGGCCCATAAGTGCAGGAGGTACCGCAGAAATACCAAAAAACTACATCGTCACCTTGCGACAATAACAGGCCCGTTAGTGCAGGAGGCACTGCAGAGATACTGACAAATTGCATCGTCAACGTACCTGGGCGAGTTCCTCTGCACGTTGCGACAACGTGAACTCCACTTCAGGCCCAAACTGGGCCCGCAGCTTTGGGAGCAGCTGCGTGCAGTTTGTAGTTTGAGGAAGGCCTTGCATGCTTTGATTCAATAAACAATAAACATGTTCAGACAACCCAAGATTGGACGTTTGTATTTTAATGGAAGTAGGGTGAACAAACTTTGTTCTGTGTACCTCCATCAATACCAGGACATGTTGTCATTGCAACTTACAAATCCAGATACCAGCAACCAGCAAAGCGTAGGAAACTATTTAATCTTACAAAGGAAAATCTGGTTTGTGCAGCATGCCAGGACATAAAACGCACACCTTCGCAAGTACAAACATCTAACCTGAATTCGTACACGGTTGCGACGTGCGGTGTGGATGTCGGCATTTGTGGTGTCCTCCCAAACATGCAGTCCATATTTTGCACAGTAGCTTGCCGTCTCTAGACGGGACATGCACAACAGAGGCCGCACAAGCCGCAGACCTGCTGCCCCTACCAACCCTGCTGCTGCTCCTACTGCTGCACCGCCCTTTGTTGTGCCCACAGCTCCTACACTTTCGATCACAGCTTCACTTGGTGGACTTGTTCCTGCTGCCACTGCTGCCCCTCCCAAACCGAGACGTAGCTCCCCTGCCTCTCCTTCAACAATCACTTCAGTGCTAGCCCCCTCGTCCCCTTCGTCCGAGGGTACTGACACCCGCACACGCACCCCCACCCCCAAACCCTGCTCCTTGCTGTATGCGTTAGGGCACGGGTGGTCCCTGCGTTGGTCTACGTAGGGAGGCTTAAGAGGGTCAGAAGCCTGGGCGGTCTCGGTGTCACGGCTTGTTTGGTGGTGTGCTTGTGGCCTGAGCTCAGGTGCTAAAGGCTCTGCAGTAGCAAGCGGGCGTGTCCACCCCAAAGCCTGCATGCACGTAATTTGGTGTGGCAAGGGGGTGTGGCAAGGAGGCGTGTCAACCCTAAGGCCTGCATGCTATGTCCACCCTAAAGGCTCTGCAGTAGCAAGCGGGCGTGTCCTTCCTAAGGCCTGCATGCTATGTCCACCCTAAAGGCTCTGCAGTAGCAAGCGGGCGTATCCACCCTAAGGCCTGCATGCACGTATTTTGGTGTGGTGAATGCGCAGAAATGGCATGCTGCGATGAATGCGCAGAACTGCAAGAGACACACGCCAAGTGACTGCATTTGTGGTCTGAGATATTAAATCATTAGCAGTGGCAGAAGGCCGTTTCCACCCCTAGGCTTGCAGCTGCATTTTGTGGTGTATCGTATTGTATAGTGAACGTGTAACGTTGGAAATAAGAGCTGCGGTGGGACGTGAATGTGTAATGCAACAAGTGAGGCAGGCATGATGGTGGTACTGGTTAACATGCAATGGCATATTTTAAAACATGCGTGCCTGGGCTGGCAAGCTGCTTTGCAATTCGTATAGGTAGGAAATGAAGGCTATATTCTTGGCAGAAGTAGACTGCTGAAGTAAACAATTCCATGCAATTCACATATGAAATCATGCCAGAGTCGCGATTGGCACCATTGATAAGCAGTCTTGTGCATAATTTTGTGTCTGCATACGAAAAAACAAAACTTGATGAGTTTTGTAGCAATTTTCGAAAAGGCCTGGCAACTGCAACAGCTAGTGTGAAGCCTTTGCACGCTGCTTCGTTTCAGCGTAGACTTTTTACTGTTTGCCTTGCCTACCTGACATGCGTGATGTCTGCCTGCCTATTACCTTGGCAACCTTACACTTGCACTACTTGCACACCTGTTTTTATCCGACACCCTTTCTATTGCCTTAATCACAATCACCACTAGAGCAGCCCTTCTTTGTTTCTGCTTCTCTCCTGCCTGAAACACCCGCAGCATGAGGTCACGTTATGTGCGCCATTACTGGAGCCTTTTCCCTTGCGCCATCACTGCATCCTTTTCCTTGTGTCAGTCATCATTGCAGCCTTTTCCCTTGCGCCACCACTGAAACCTTTTCCCTTACGTTATCACTGCAGCGTTTCTCCTTGCGCCATCACTGCATCCTTTTCCTTAGTGTCATCATTGCAGCCTTTTCCCTTGCGCCATCACTGCAACCTTTTCCCTTACGTCATCACTGCAGCGTTTTTTCCTTGCGCCACCACTGGAACCTTTTCCCTTACGCCATCACTGAAACAATTTCCCTTACGTCATCACTGCAGTCTTTTCCCTTGCGCCACCACTGAAACCTTTTTCCTTACGTCATCACCGCAGCGTTTTTTCCTTGCGCCACCACTGGAACCTTTTCCCTTGCGCCACCACTGAAACAATTTCCCTTGCGCCACCACTGGAACCTTTTCCCTTGCGCCACCATTGAAACATTTTCCCTTACGTCTTCACTGCAGCGTTTTTTCCTTGCGCCACCACTGGAACCTTTTCCCTTACGCCACCACTGCAGCCTTTTCCCTTGCGCCACCACTGGAACCTTTTCCCTTGCGCCACCATTGAAACATTTTCCCTTACGTCACCACTGCAGCGTTTTTTCCTTGCACCACCACTGGAACCTTTTCCCTTACGCCATCACTGGAACCTTTTTCTGTGCGCCATCACTGAATCTTTTTCCCTTGCGTCATCACTGCAGCGTTTTCCCTTAAATTACCTGCATGCCGGTCATGCCTGCCCCTCGCAGCAAGTTCAGCACCAGTGTCTCTGCACGGTCGCTCGCAGTGTGGCCAGTGACCTGCGTGGTTTTAATCACAGAAGAATGCAGTCCAATGTTAATACGCACAAAAAAGTAGCACCTGGCAGAATATCTGCACGCGCATGGCCTGCAACTTGGAGAGTTCAAACGCATGGGAAGTGACTTCCTAATTGGTCATCTACAAAGTCACTACGCTGGTAAGAAGCATGCCACCGGATTATATGCAAATTTGAAGCCTACTAAGTATGGAAGTCGCAGGGAGTTGTTATTGAGTATGATGGGACATTTGTGTATGCAGTCAGACAGATGATTGTATCTATGCAGCCTAGGTATGCGCGGAAAAATATATAATACATAACACGACACAGGAGGAGAATGTACACAAGCAGTGTGGCGCTAACTGTGTAGCATAGCATGTGGCAGAGTCTAAAAAGTTGACGGGCAACAAACGTCTTACGCAGCATAGCACGTGGCAGAACCTCAAAGGACTTGACGTGCAACAGACGCTTATCTAAGTGCAAAGAGCGAAACAAGCACAGAAAGGTATAGGCGTGACAGTTGTTGTGCACCTTTTTTAAATACAGTACTCAGAATGCGATGCACAGAAGAAAGTGCACGAGTGAGCGTTGAGGAACGACATGTCGTGTGGAGTGTGGAGGCTTGAGTGGCAGCTGTGCTTGCAGCTGCAGGAGCTCAAGGAAGACAATGTACTGAGCCAAAGGTGCCTGACAAAGCAACAACATCATGCAGGACGCTATACACAGATGGAAGCGCAGCTCTGATTGAAACAGAGGTCCATTTGGCAGCTTGTGGCTCCTATTCTGTAACATGTAACATATACGGGGATAGGATCTTAGACCCGGAAAACCTTCTTCTCCTCTGATTTTTTTGTACCATGCACCTTGCAGTGGCCGCCACGTGTGCAGCCAAAGTCAAGTCACTCACAACACATGTATAGGGTTGGCCAGAACCATATATATACGGTATATATACGGTATTCATGGCAGGGAAATCATCAAATATAAGGTTATATACGGAGTATATATACGGTTCTGGCCATCCCTACACATGTATTTTCTGACAAGAAGACGGCAATCGGACAACTCAGGGACCTCTTTCAGGCATACTACTAGCATAGGAAGTACAGCTTGTCGCAGCAGTCGTACGTGCAGCTACATAAACATGAGAAGCGTGTTAAATAGATGATGAGGGCACAACAGATTCTGAGAAGATGTCACACACCACAGAAATGCAGCCCGTTGCAGCAGCCATGCGTGCAGCTACATAAACATGAGCGGCATATTACACAGGTGCCAGGGCACAGAAGAAGAAAACTGTGTTACACACCACAGAAGTGCAGCCCGTTGCAGCAGCCATGCGTGCAGCTACATACACATAAGAGGCATATTGCACAGGTGACAAAATACAGAAGAATAAAGCTGTGTTACACACCACAGAAGTGCAGCCCGTTGCAGCAACCATGCGTGCAGCTTCATAAACATGAGAGGCGTATTACACAGGTGACAGGGCAAAGAAGAATAAAACTGTGTTACACACCACAGAAGTGCAGCCCGTTGCAGCAGCCATGCGTGCAGCTTCATAAACATGAGAGGCGTATTACACAGGTGACAAGGCACAGAAGAATAAAGCTGTGCTACACACCACAGAAGTGCAGCCCGTTGCAGCAGCCATGCGTGCAGCTACATAAACATGAGAGGCATATTGCACAGGTGACAGGGTACAGAAAAACAAAGCTGTGTTACGCACCACAGAAGTGCAGCCCGTTGCAGCAGCCATGCGTGCAGCTTCATAAACATGAGAGGCGTATTGCACAGGTGACAGGGTACAGAAGAAAAAAACTGTGTTACACACCACAGACGTGCAGCCCGTTGCAGCAGCCATGCGTGCAGCTACATAAACATGAGAGGCGTATTGCATAGGTGACAGGGTAAAGAAGAATAAAGCTGTGCTACACACCACAGAAGTGCAGCCCGTTGCAGCAGCCATGCGTGTGAGCGCGCTGTATCGCCACTGACGGGCACCCGCCTCGGTGCGTATCAGGTTTGGGTCTGGAGCCACACTCTGCAAAGGAAATAAAAAGTATATGCAAGTGGTGATGTGAAGGTTGGAATTGTTGTACGCAAATGGCAACGAGGGCGAAGGGTTGGACTTCAGGGAAGGAGGGATTCAAAGGTTTCATCTCTCATCTCTCTCTGTAGAGAATATTAAGGACAAGAATAGTGCAAAGCAAGATCGGTTTTGCACTTCCACATGAGCCAAGGAAGAGGGAGCGGAACTCTTAGCAGACTGTTCTACCATCTAGGTGCGGGATGATGGAGGACACGACCAATCGTTCAATGATTGTTCAGAAAGCATTCTACCATCTAGGGTGCAGGATGATGGAAGACATGACCAATCGTTCAATGATTGTTCAGAAAGCAAAGGTGTTTAGCTTGGGGAAATAGTTGGGTAGATTTGGGTGGGCTGGCCAGCTGTTGCGCAGATTGTGAGGGTAAGACGCATAAATGGTAGATTTGGGTGGGCTGGCCAGCTGTTGCGCAAATTGTGAGGGTAAGACACATAAATGGTAGATTTGGGTGGGCTGGTCAACTGTTGCGCAGATTGTGAGGGTAAGACGCATAAATGGTAGATTTGGGTGGGTTGGACAGCTGTTGCGCAGATTGTTAGGGTCTTTGACACGTAAATGGTAGATTTGGGTGGGCTGGCCAGCTGTTGTGCAGATTGTGAGGGTAAGACACATAAATGGTAGATTTGGACGGGTAGGTCAGCTGTTGCGCAGATTGTTAGGGTCTTTGACATGTAAATGGTAGATTTGGGTGGGTAGGCTAAATGTTGTGAAGATTGTCAGAGGGGGTTATCTGGGCAAAAGCCAAAACATGCTCCATTTTGCATGAAAGGTGGAAATACTCACACGTCACTTCATCAAATTGGACCCAACCTAGCTTCGAACTGATACTGACTTTATAAGCTACCCGAGCATGTGCTCAGATTTAGACAAGTCGCCCTGCATACAGAATGACAGGAATACAAGCACACGCCGTGCACTTGTACCCTAGATGGGTGCTTTCCAAGGGGAATGGCACATTAATATGCATATCTCGCCAAACACTTGCCCTTTTTGCTCCATTGTTTTTGCAATTATCTTATTTATTACAAGGACTTCAAAACACCAAAAATAACTCAGTTTGGTGCGCTGGCTGGTCAGATACAGCACACCCCTTCTCAAAAAGTAGGGTTCACGCCGCGGCTGCTGAGGCAGGTGGCCCTAATTTGCACGTTTCAAGCTCAGCTGCACTGAAATCTACATAGCAGAGCTGAGCTTGAAACGTGCCAGTTACAGGGCCCATACCCTGGGAGCATGCAAAAACCGTACCATTTCTGGTCTCAGATAACCCCTCTGCAAGATTGTTAGGGTAGTACACGTGCATTAGACCACAGTGACAAGAATCTAAGGACAAGATAAGACAGCAGAAATCAACTTAACGAGTCTGCATAGGAGGAAACAAGCAATGACACACCACAAGTTGTGGTGTGCATGCGGGTCCTTGTATGCTTACATGCAGGAAGGCTTTTTCATAATGGCAGTATTAAATGGATACACCTGTACAGTTTTAAGAGTCAAAAGGTCCAGAACCTCCAGTGTACTACTAATGCAATATTAATATACTAGACTAATATATTATTATACTAATATACTAGTATACTAATATACTAATATACTGACATACTAACATACTAACATACTAACATTTGGCTCAATAATTGCCTCAACGCGCCCGTGATTGCACACATCTCTGTGACGCCACACCTGCTAGCACTGCAAGCCTACGCTGCCCGCAATCTACGCACATAGTTTGTGTTTGAGCCCCCGGTTTGCCTGAAACTGGGGGTCGCAGGGGCAAATGATCAGTGACACACGCATGCTACGCACCTGGCAGTACTGCAGGCCTAAGCTGCCTGCCAACATGCGCACGTGGCTTGCATTAGCGCTTGCGTCTTCCCTCCATTGGTGGTTGCAGTGGCCAACAACAAGACGCCAGCCCTGAGCAGCTCCAAGGTCGTGCAGCAGCTGCATCAAGCATAGCGAGTCCTGCGCTCGTAAAGAAGGCAAGTTGTAATTAATCATTGTGCATTGTACACGGACGCGTAAAGAAGGCAAGCTGCAATGAATCATTGTGCATTGTGCGCGGGTACGTAAGGAAGGCAAGTTGCAATGAACCATTGTGCATTGTGCGCGGGTATGTAAAGAAGGCAAGTTGCAATTAATCATTGTGCATTGTGAACGGACGCGTCAAGAAGGCAAGTTGCAATAAATCATTGTGCTCTGTAAAAGAGACGCGTAAAGAAGGTAAGTTACAATGAAATATTGTGCATTGTGCGCGGGTCGTAAGGAAGGTACGATGCAATGGATTATTGTGCATTGTTGACAGGTGCATCAGGCTTGTGCATTGTTACAGGTGCATCAGGAATCAGGTTGACAGGTGCATCAGTTGACATCAGTTGACATCAGTTGACATCAGGTTGACATCAGTTGACATCAGTTGACAGGTGCAACAGGCTTGATGTGGTATTCCTGGATCAGTGTTTATTGTTTATGGTTTACACTGCCTTGGTATCAATATCTTTTTGTTTATCACTCATATCTTTTTGTGTATCACTCATCTCTATTTGTTTATCACTCATGTATGTATAGCAAATGCAATGATTGCAAAGCAGTCGACAAGGAGCTGGTTAGCTACTGACCAACAAACTTTCAGTTTTTTACGAGGTTTTTGGTTGCAGGCTTTTTATAGGTTTCCGCTCAGATGCCCTAGAGGCGTATTTAGCGATGTACCCCTACCTTACCTTACCTAAGCTACTAACCAAGCCTGTCATCCCACCAGATTTCAAATGCATTTTTACTTCGTCTTCAATGATGACTTTTAGGGTGCACCTGGTACTTGGTAAGTGGCTATTTAGTAATTTGGAGGCTACTTTTCACGTCTTGTTTCAATCAGTTGTGCAATGGCTGCGTCTTACCAGAAATGTATTAAGGACTGTGGAGTTTCATGTGTATTGTTCAGACCCTCCCAACGAACAGTTAAACAAATATCATACAAGAAAAGACCCGTACCCAATTTCGGGCTATCAGGCTCCTGAATAATGTATGTAACAGACAATTAATTGCTTTTTGTTTGGTGCAGAATGGCCAAGGATTGAGGGAAATATCCTTGGTCAAAAAGTTGTCGCAGTTTTGCCCGGTTTTGTTTGCCTGTTTGTGGGGAGGACCTTACTCTTGTTATGCTTACAGCTGCATCCAAACATACAAATAGAACGAACAAGCGTGTGGGTGAGAGGCACAGCAAAGTATGCTTGCTAAGAAAAAGCAAGAAAAACAACAGTAAACAAACAGGGAATCATGCTTGTGCTTAGCCACACCCGCACCTCACTCACTCACTCACATCCGCACCCACACACATCAATCCCCTACTCAGTCACTCACTTAATCCCTCACTCACTCACTTACTCACCCACTCAATCACATCCACGCCCACACCCACATACTACATCACATACACACACTCACCCCGACCCAACCTACACCTACACCCTTTACCACCCCCGACCCCACCACCATACCCACCCCCACCCCCACCCCCACACCCACGAATACACACCTTGCCCCCTGACACCGCCACCAGGACATGCTCCCCTTTGCGCAACAGCTGCCGCTGCAAGATGGCATCAAGCACTTTGACTGCCTCTGGCTGCTTCCCTGCTTGCTGCGGTGTGACGTTGCTGATAGTGTCATGCGCTGATGAGCGCTGATACTGTGTGGGCTGCTGTGTAAGCGTGGCGTATGCGGGTGAGCGGGAGTGTGCGGTTTGAGGGGGGGGGCTGGATCGTGCATCGATTGCGACCTGCTGCAAGTTGCCGCTGGACAGACAGCTGTTGACGTTCTGCTCTGCGCGCGCACGAGGGGGGGCTCCTTGATGCTGTGCACTGGAAGTGGGTGGCTGCTGTGGAGGGTGCTGTTGGTGGGAGGTGATAGAAGGCGGCTGCGAAGGCTGCTGCGAGCTGGTGGCAGTGCTTGGTTGCGTGGGTGAGGAGGGTGGCGCATCTGAATTGAGTGCTGGTGGTGTGATGCGTGTGAGCGTTGCACGTAACAGCATGCTAGTCGTACAGGCAGGCGCATGTGGAAGGAGTACGTTGGTATGTGTATCTATTGAGGGGGTTAGGGGGGAGAGGGCGCAGGGTGACAGAGCAACAGTAGTTTGCTGCTGTACACCTGCCATGCTGTGCTGGCTGCGCTGGGACGGCCTGTCGTGCTGTGCTGTCCGCAGGGCCTTGCGGGAGGTGCGCAGGGTGGGGGTGAGGGGCAGGGCGGGTTGGGGGATAGAGGAGGGAGGAGGTGAGGGCGACGCTGGGAAGGGATGGAGCGGGAATGCTGAAGCCGAGTGGGGATTGGGGAGGAGGAGCGAAGAGACAGAGGAGCCAGGTGGCGCAAATGAGCTTGCTACAGTGTTTTGGCTGAGAAGTTCGGGCAAGGGAGAGAGACGGGCAGCACAGGTGTTTGGAAGATGCTGTTGTTGCTGCAGTTCCTGCTGTGGCTGCTGCTGCTCCTGCCCTTGCAGCAGATTGTTTGAATACGGCTGCTGCTGTGGCTGCGGCTGCTGCTGCTGTTGCTGCTGCTGTTGCTGCTGCTGCTGCTGCTGCTGGCGCAGAAGGCCTAAATCTGCACCTAGCGTTTCAGCCGTCCTGGCAAGCACGTGATCTACCTGTTGTAGACGTGGAGATACGTCGCACACAAGCGTGAATAAGAGTGGTGTCCTGCCCGTGCTTGTGATTAAAGCATTGTAAGCAGTCAACACAAAGGTTCTTCGACATTTGGCACATGCAGTTACCTACGAACCCCTGTTCACTTCCTAGCTGTCATGCCGAAATTTCCAGGCAAAGCTCCTGGTGCACGCGTACATTTTTTTGATTCGGCACAAAGGAATGCAGGTCTTTACTTTTGTGCTCACTTTTGGGTTGAAGTGCTGGCGCAGGTAGGGCAGCAGGTCTGTTTCCAGCCAGACAGCCTGACTCAGGATGCCCTCAGCCTCAACACTGCCAGTTGCTGCTGCTCTTGCCCCTGCTGCTGTATCCAGCCGCACGTTGTCAAGTACCTTCTGTGCAGACTGGGGATGTTGGGCACTTTGCACTGCAGCAGGGAGGGGGCGGGGCTGAGCGAATGTATCAAAGAGAGGCAGGATGTGATCGTTCTGTGGTAGCTCCTTGGCGGCACAGAACTCGGCAGCCTGCACGGTGCTCACTCCAAGGAGGGGGAGGACGAAGCAGACACGGGGGTTGTAAGGCCCTGATGCAGAGGAGGCGATGCTGCTGCTGCTGCTGCTGCCTATATTTTGGTTGCTGCTGGGATTTTCACCGCTGTTGGTAATGCTGCCGCAACCCCTGCTGCTGCTGCCGCTGCCGCTGCCGCTGAATGGCGGCTGCATGGCTGAGGGGTCATGAGATACAGGGCCTGCACTGAGCAGGCTGCCCAGCAGCGTGACAGCCCTACTTGACGCTGTGCGTGCTGTGGCTACCGTCGTGCAGTGCGCTTGTGTTGCAAGTGTGAGCAGAGAGCTGCACATGGCGTCAGAGGCAGGTGGGGTTGGGGCAAGGGCAGAGAAAACCACATCGTGCGAATTGCCGCTGTCCTTGCGGCTGATAGTGTTGCTGCTAGTCAAGCGGCTGCTGCCTCCAGCACTACCGATTTCAAGTGCTGCTTCTACAAATGGGATTCCCCACAGCTCTGCCAAACCACGTACGTAATCTCGCTGCTGAACAGCTTGCTGCTGCTGCTGCTGCTGCTGTTGTGTGTGTTGATTGCCACGGACAGTTCCAGCGCTGCAATTCAGGTGAGGAGGTTGGGTTCCAGCAGCAATGTCTGCGATTGGTAGAGCTGCAGACGTGCTGTGCTGGATGTTGAAGTCCGTGACATGTGCGAGCACAAGCTCCCATTTCCCATAGGAGGCTATATCCAAGAGGATGTGAGCAAGGCAGACAGATGCCTGCGTGTTTTGTGTGCAAGTGGCAGGAAGTGTTAGAGTATGATGTTTCGCCTTCTCCTCTCATAACATGAAGGGCCTGCTTCAGACCTGTGTTTGTATGTGTGTGTGTGTGTTTGTGTGTGTGTGTGTGTGTGTGTGTGCGTGCGTGTGTGTGTGTGTGCGTGTGTGTGTGTGAGAGAGAGTGTGTGTATGTGTGTGTGTGTGCGCTGCAGGGCAGCATGGTGGCCAGTATAAATCCTTCAAGGACAGTGCGCAACGTGAGTACATCTAATTTTGGAACCTCAAGCCAACAGCAAATAACTCACTGGGCTTCCAGATACGGCCACCAGCACACGCTCCCCCGGTGGCAGCAGCTTGCTGGCCTTCAAGTTTGCCAGCACTTGCGTGCAAAGCGGATGCAGATTGGCGGGCAAGCGAGGCTGCTTAATTCGATGGGTTGGCAAGCCGGGATCTTTGCTGTGCTGCAGAGTTTCGATGTGTTTGGTAGGTGAAGGCAGATCTAACAGCTGGGATGGGGTTTTCTCGCCCCACACATGCGACTGATGACATGGATGCAAGCCCGGCGTCGCAAGCCTCATATCATATTCAGGCTGCCGCAAGGGCACTTGCAGGAATGCTGCTGCTGATGATGCCTGTAGCGTGCTGCGAGCCTGATGCACACACGCAGTGGAGTGCACGTGCGCATGTCGCTGCGGCCGGCACACATGCCTGGCGAGAGGACTTGGTTGAGCTTGAAGAGTTGCTGAGACGCTGGACATCCACCTCAGAACCCAAGACAGCATGCACGCACTCGTGAAAATTCCCCAAGCCCGCCAAACCCGCTGCTGCACCCCTGGAAAATTTCATTTAAATTTATAATTAGTTTGCACAATGTCTGAAGTGTACAAGGTGTACGTATCCAATCTCCCCTTCGAAATAGATGATGAGGGCCTTGCAAGTGCATTTAAGAATGAGCTGGGGGAAAGCTCTGTTACAGGGTGAGCACAGTTCTCACCGTGTGAGGCCCTGGACACACGCACGCACACGCATGCACACGCGCTCGCATGCTTCAAAATACACACCGTCTCCCCTTGCTGACCACTGCTGGCAGGTCGGAAGTGATCAGAACTCGGGATGGCCAGCCAAAGGGCTTTGGGTGCGTGCACTCTCTGGTTATTGTTGAGCGGGTGCTCAGCACACGTGCACGCACTCCAAAACGCGTCTCTTTGTGCATGCACCCAGGTTTGTGGAGCTGGTCGACTACCAGGCCATGCAGCAAGCCATAGAAAAGGTGAGGGGTCATCGCCTTGGTTGACAGCAGGCAGGGGGCAGGACGTTTGAAAGATGCAATCATGCTCTCCCTAAAGCACATTGATAAGGATGCAAACATGCATTCGATAGTGAATGGCCAATCTACATCTCGTGATATGCCTGTCCTGGAGCGATCAGCTACGTGATGTGATGAATTAGGGTACCACAGATATGGCTGGACACATGACTGGTGTCTCAAGCTTGCAGCTTTCAGGAATGTAAACCGCACACTTTATTCATGCTATGTACTCATCACAACTCCACGGCGTGGGGAGGAACAATAGTATGCACGCCGTGCACGCCTTCCTGCGCATCTCCATCATTCGTGCATCTCCAATCAGTCTCTTTATCACTTGAAGAGATTAGCCTTCCCAGCCATCTCCTGACTAGCCAACATTGGGATGTGTGCATGCATGGATGCCACGTACATTTAGGGCTGGTCAAAACCAACTCAGCACCATTCAGTGTCGTAGTGCTCACTCTTACACGGTCTTTATACATCATGTTTGAATATGGTGTTTCATACCATACATTGACACACCTACACGAGCAGCAGTGCGCACGGTCGCTCACATGGGAAAACAGCAGTGACAACGCACGCACTTTGCCCTCATTTCCTCGTTTTAAGCGCTGAATCAACGTGCCTGCACACTTGCACGTGCACACGCAGATGCACCGTGTTAAGCTTGAGGGCCGAGAGATCTCCGTCACGCGCGCTATTCCCAAAGACCAAATGCCTTCTCGCTCCGCCCCTGATCGCCGCATGCCTCCACCGTGAGTTACATTTTGCAGGCCAAATAGCCATGCTGCGTGCTGCACTGCAGCAAACACACACACATACACACATACACACACACACACATGCACACAGACACACACACACACACACACACACACACACACACGCGCACAGACACACACACACTCCCTCTCTCTCTCTCCACTTGCACAGCCGCGATGTTGGCGGGTATGGCAGCTACGGTCGCATGTCTTCAGGGGGCTACATGGGGGGGGCACCCCTTGAGCCAATGATTCCCATGAGGGGTGGCCTAGCTCCTATGCCTTCAAGGGGCCCACCTGTGCGGGGGGGGTTCCGGGTGTTCGTTTCGGGCTTGCCTGCTCACTTTACTTGGAGGTATGCGCCATGCGGTTGGTCGTGCAGAAGAGGGTGTGGTTTCCTTGCGATGAATAGGAAAGTTGCTTGTGATTCTCGCAAATGAGAGGTGCATAAAACATGTCATTTTTTGCTGGTAAATTAGTGATGTTACGAGTAGGGATGGCCAGAACCATATGTGTGCAGACACACTGTGCTTCTTGTGTGTGTGTGTGTGTGTGTGTGTGTGTATACGCGCGCGCATGTGTGTATGTACACGTGCGCGTGCGTGCATGCGTGCGTGCTTGCATGTGTGTGCGTGAATGTGCCGCTGCCACATGCAGGAAACCGAAAACTTGCCGCACACAGGCAGCCAAGATAATTACGACAGGTGACCTGCTGTGCTGCTAGATACTTTAGTTGCTTGATTGTTTTTCCCAGGCCTGTGTTTGTACTTGCACAGGCACACCCTGTGCTTCTTGTGTGCGCTGCACGTGCAGGGAGCTGAAGGACTTCCTGCGCACAGGCAGCCGAGAGGTCACTTATGCGGATGTGAAGCGTTCTGGTACAGGGTGGGTGTCTGGATAGGAGGCCTTTGGTGTAAAGTGGCGGGGGTTGCAAGGCTTGTTGGCACGTTTGGAGCTGTGGGGTTTTGGAGGCATGGGTGGTACTGTTGGAGTGGAAGGAGGTGGAGCAGAAAGTGAAAGCTTGTGGTGATGGTTGGACTTGGGAGGCGTGGACAGTTTTATTTTTAGTGGAAGGAGGCGGAGTGGGCAGTGAAAGCTGGTCCTGTTGGTTGGAGCTGGACGGTGTTGTTTTAGTGGAAGGAGGCGGAGTGAGCAGTGAAAGCTGGATTTGTTGGCTGGAGCTGGACGGTGTCGTTTTAGTGGAAGGAGGTGGAATGGATAGTGAAAGCTGGTCCTGTTGCTTGGAGCTGGATGGTGTTGTTTTAGTGGAAGGAGGCGGAGTGGCAGTGAAAGCTGGTCCTGTTGCTTGGAGCTGGACGGTGTTGTTTTAGTGGAAGGAGGCGGAGTGGGCAGTGAAAGCTGGTCCTGTTGCTTGGAGCTGGATGGTGCTGTTTTAGTGGAAGGAGGCGGAATGGGTAGTGAAAGCTGGTCCTGTTGCTTGGAGCTGGATGGTGTTTGTTTTAGTGGAAGGAGGTGGAGTGGGCAGCGAAAGCTGGTGGTGTCAACTGAAACGGGGTGGCGTGGGTTGTGTTGTTTTAGTGGAAGGAGGTGATGTCTATTGGGTGGAGGAGATGGTGAAGAGAGTAGCAGTAAGGTGGCATGGTGGCTTTGTGTAGGTACCCATTGGTTCAAAGGCAGTAGCAGCAGCAGCAGCGGCAGCAGTAGTGCGATAGCAGCAAACAAGGCAGGAGCAGCAACTACATGCAGCTGCATGGTAGAATGTGCAAGCCAAAAAGGGTGCTTCCGAGGAGTGTAGTCGTCAGTATAAGAGGCGTTTCCATCATGCAAGTGTGGATATGGTGGGTAAGCAACAACGGAGATAGCGCTTTGGGGGGTAGGGTCTGCCCTCCTCCGTACCATCTTCCTTACAGCTTGCCTTGTCATATCATTGGTGGTGACCGGTGGTGGTAAGCTTCTTGCCTACAGCTTGCTTCGTCATGCAGATGGTGACTGTGGTGGTTAGCACACCTGTGGCCTTTGGTTTCTGATAGTTTGAGTAGCTGGACCTGTTTGCTGGAGGCCCTTGGGTCCTTTGGCATAAGGGTTTAAGACAGCCAGCAGGAAGGAAACTGGGGTGCACAATGAGAAGGGTGGCAGAGGTGGAGTGAAACGAGTGAGTTAGAGGAGGGCTCTTGTTGGCAGGGAATTTTAGAGCAGCTGGAAGCAGCTAATGTGGTCAGGCGCCTGGTGGTATGGGAACCATGGTGCGATAGCTAGCCAGGGGAGTGTTTGAGCAGAGGGAAGCAGCTGGTGTGGACAGGCATCTGGTGGAATCGAAATCGTGGTGTGATAGTTAAGCAGGGGAGCTTTTGAGCAGCAGGAAGGGGGGAAGAGGAGGTTTTGTCTAGAGAGTGGATAGTGTTAGAAGAGGAAGAGGGCTGGTGAAAAGGGGTGGAGCGTGGTTCAGGGAGGATGCCCAGGAAGGAGAAGGTTTTGGAGGAAAGGTCGTGGAGAAGAGGGTTCAGGGTGATGTGGAGGGTTTGGGTGATCGTTAAGTGAAGGTCCAGTTAAGTGGAGCAGTAAATGAAGGTCCAGTTTGGTGGAGCAGTAAATGGAGATACAGTTTGGTGGAGCGTTAAATGAAGGTCCAGTTTGGTGGAGCTGTAATTGGAGGTATAATTTAGTGGAGCAGTAAGTGGAGGTACAGTTTGATGGAGCAGTAAATGGAGATACAGTTTGGTGGAGCAGTAGGTGGAGATGCAGTTTGGTGGAGCAGTACATGGAGGTCCAATTTGGTGGAGCGTTAAATGGAGGTACAGTTTGGTGGAGCAGTAAGTGGAGGTCCAGTTTGATGGAGCAGTAAATTGAGATACAGTATGGTGGAGCAGTAAGTGGAGGTATAGTTTGGCGGAGCAGTACATGGAGGTCCAATTTGGTGGAGCTGTAATTGGAGATCCAATTTGGTGGAGCAGTACGTGGAGATACAGTTTGGTGGAGTAGTAAATGGAGTTTCAGTTAAGTGAAGCAGTGAATGAAGGTCGGATAATGGATGCTTGCAAAGTGAAAGTTGGGAGATGCTTGGTTTCGTTTTGTGGAGAGGTGTAGAGAGAGGCAGAGGGCGTCGTGGTCAGGGAGTTAAAGAGAAAGTCTGGAGGCGTGACGTATGTCAGGACAATGGAGGGGAAGGTGGAGAAGTACGTAGAGGTAGCGGGTGTGACAGTGTCAGTGTCAGCTCTCCTGTTGTCCAGTGTCAGTATTGGTATCAGTGTCAGTGTCAGTATCAGTATCAGTTTGGTATCAGTATCAGTGTGTCAGTGTCAGTGTCAGTGTCAGCTCTATTCTGTTGTCCAGTGTCAGTATTGGTATCAGTGCCAGTATCGGTATCAGTGTAAGTGTCAGTATCGGTATCAGTGTCAGTATCAGTGTCAGTGTAAGTGTCAGTGTCAGTGTCAGCTCTTCTGTTGTCCAGTGTCAGTATCGGTATCAGTGTCAGTGTCAGTGTCAGTGTAGTATCAGTGTAAGTGTAAGTGTCAGTGCAAGATTCAGTGTCAGTGTCAGAGTATGCTCTCCTGTTGTCCACGGCGCCTTGAGCACATCGCTGTGTGCTAAGGAGCACATCGCTGTGTGTTGTCCACGGCGCCTTGAGCACATTGCTGTGTGCTAAGGAGGTAGCGGGTGTGACAGTGTCAGTGTCAGTGTCAGCTCTTCTGTTGTCCACGGCAGCTTGAGCACATCGCTGTGTGCTAAGGAGGTTAAATCCCTCGTCTGGCTGTTCTGCAGTGCAGGTGAGCAGTGCAGTGCAGATGGGGAGTGCAGTACGGTACAGTGCATTGCTGTGCAGCAAGTAGTTCAGTGGGGAGTGCAGTGCAGTGCAAGTGGGGAGTGCAATGAAGAGTGAAATGCCGTTGAGGAGTAGTACAGTAGGGAGTGTAGTGAGGAGTGCAGTGCAGTGCAGTGCAGTGCACGTGGGGAGTGCAATGAAGAGAATATTGCAGGTGGGTAATTCAGTGGGGAGTGCAGTGCAGTGCAGGTGGGGAGTGCAAAGAAGAGTGAAATGTCGTTGAGCAGTAGTACAATAGGGAGTGTAGTGAGGAGTGCAGTGCAGTGCAGTGCAGATGGGAGTGCAATGAAAATAGTATTGCAGGTAGTTCAGTGGGGAGTGCAGTGAAGAGTGCAGTACAGTGTAGTGCAGTGCAGTGCAGATGGGAGTGCAATGAAGAGAGTATTGCAGGTAGTTCAGTGGGGAGTGCAGTGAAGAGCGCAGTGCAGGTGGCTGACTCGTGTGATGCTGCGCACACCAATCACAAACACAAACACACACCATGCCGTGCGTCTGTGTGTGTGTCGTGTGTATGATTGTGAGCATGTGCATGTGCGTGCATGCGTCTGTGTGTGTTGTGTGTATGATTGTGAGCGTGCGCGTGTGCGTGCATGCGTGTGTGCGCGTTTTGGCTCTTTCCTTCATGCACTCTTTCTGGCTTGCTTCCTTGCCAGTCGCTTTGCAACCTGCCCAGCTATTTGACAATCTCATTGCTCTCTGCTCTTCACCTCTGCTTCCATATACTACTGCCTTGATGTAACAAATGTGCTCCACACTGGGCTGGCCAATCCCCTTTGGCGTACATATATGTGTACTGATATACACATATATACATACTTTTCTTAGTGTCCGAAGTTTGCATGGAGTTCTACGTTTGTTTGCACTCATGTACAAACTAGTGCTTCAGAAAAGACTCTGCTAAGCCTGATTCCATTGGGGCAGTGCACAAGTGTACCCTGACTTACATCAACTGTAGTGTTCATAATTTGGGGCTGATGTATTGGGAAGATCAAATGGATCCTGACTCTCACCAATTCCAGTCACACTGGTTTCAATCCCTCAATCTCTCAATCTTACCAACTCCAGTCAATCTTACCAATACCAGTCAATCTTACCAATTCCAGTTACACTGGTCTCAATCCCTCAATCTCTCGATCTTACCAACTCTGGTCAATCTTACCAATTCCAGTCACACTGGTCTCAATCCCTAAATCCCTCAATCTCTCAATCTTACCAACTCCAGCCAATCTTACCAATTCCAGTTACACTGGTCTCAATCCCTCAATCTCTCAATCTTACCAACTCCAGTCAATCTTACCAATCTCAGTCAATCTAACCAATTCCAGTTACACTGGTCTCAATCCCTCAATCCCTCAATCCCTCAATCATACCAACTCCAGTCAATCTACCAATCCCACTCACACTGGTTTCGATCTCTCAATCTCTCAATCTAAACGCCAGGGGTGACTGCCAGCCAAGATACAGCGCTGTCCAAACCCTGCTTGTGGCGGCTGTGTCCGACCTTATTTTACATCGTTTACAAATTAAGCCGTCAGTCAAAACGTGTGACTGCTAGGCTGTGGTGCTCCCACATGTGTACGACATTGTATATGGTTTAGGTTTAGAATTATGTGGGGGGACCTTCATCCAGACTGTTCAATTATATGTCACTTGCTACAGCTCTGAACAGACCTTCGTTGCGCACCCAACGTGTTGAGGTCAATATCGGAGGTCTTACACACCATTGGCAAGCAAACGCGTTGGCTTATCCCTCAACACAGCGTACAGCACACATGTGTGTAGCGGGAGAACAGAGCTTCTAGTTTACACACCTTCTCCTCCACTTTGGGGAGGGGTCTGGGCAAGTCTGAGCACCTAGCCTTTCTGTACTTGCACCGATTCTTGCACTAATTTTTAAAAGTGCGGACCTTAACCTTAACCTCTTTCCTTTCAGATCAGTTTAGTTTGGATTACAAAGGCCTCTTTCCTTTCAGTTTAGTTTAGTTTAATTTGGATCACAAAGGCCTCTTTCCTTTCAGTTTAGTTCAGTTTAGTTTGGATCACAAAGGCCTCTTTCCTTGTTCCTGCAGCATTGGCGAGTGGGCCACTGCTCAAGAGCGGGCCAGCGCCATCCGAGCCTTGCAAGGTCGTGCCGTAGAGGGCTGCACCATCCGCATCCGTGAAGACGTGAGTGTCCTCCTGTCTTGTTTGTGAGCTGACGGCACATCTTTTTGCCTGGCTGCGCTGCTGGCATGCACCTAGACGCAGGTGCTCCTCTGTTGGTATGAACTTTCCAGGGTAGCTATCTGCCCCGGCATGTGCCCTGTGCATTTGTAAAGACGGAAATGCTTACAGTGCTCTTGTAAATATTTGTATGATGGTGGCACGGTGACCTTTTGTGGTCATGACCTGTCTATAATCGCGTGTGCTGTGGTGTGTGCGTGCTGACATGTATCCCATAATACCAGCTAGCATCCGCTGCACCCTTTTTTTGTGTGAAAGAAAGATGGTGATGAACGTGTTGTGCTAGCTGTCCTTGCTGTGCGATGCGTATTGTGCTGGATGTGTTTTGCGTAGTGCTAGATGTCCTTGACACACACTCTCACACACACATACACACACACACACATATTCGCACATACACACACACTCACACATATGCGCACATACGCACACGTACACACGTACACATGTAAACTACACAGGATGATGACGTGGCGCCGCCGCTTCCAATGGGTGGTGGTGGAGGGTACATGGGTGCATCACGCAGAATGGGACCAGCCATGGACATGGGTAAGAAGCGTGAATCGGTTCAAATCCATGGATGTATGGGTGAGGGGAGTGTGAATCAGTTCAAAGCCATGGATGTATGGGTGAGGGGAGTGTGAATCGGTTCAAAGTCATGAATGTATGGGTGAGGGGAGTGTGAATTATTCATAGTCATGAATGTACGGGTGAGGGGAGCGCAATTTAGTGCAGAGTCAAGCCTCTACTTCCTGGAAAATGGGAGACGAGGAATAACGAAGATGTCGTTTGCCCATCTGTTTGCTGAGAAAAGGGCGGGGAGGAGCAGCAAAGATGTCGGTGGCAACGTCACATGAAAGAAAGGTTGGCCTTCTTATTATATGTATTGTGCATTCATGTCCCCCCCCCCAAG
>Ga0307942_1000817_pt1 | contig 23346 bp, 19 predicted proteins | sample OrgLakmetagen175_FD_201846 | JGI IMG/M metagenome (GOLD analysis project Ga0307942, IMG submission 201846) | Saline water microbial communities from Organic Lake, Antarctica - #175 | ecosystem: Environmental > Aquatic > Non-marine Saline and Alkaline > Saline | place: Antarctica: Organic Lake... | reverse complement strand
AAACTGGGAAATGCCAAAACTGAAGCGAACTACCATGCGTACTACCAGACCCTCATAAAGGACGGCACTGCCAATGGAGCCACTAGCAATGCTTACCTAACATCATCCAATGTTTCTTTTAAGACCAAATGTATCATTATGGAATACAGAACAGGTACAGGTACCCTATATAATCAAACACATGCGGTATTGTTCAAACTCTCAACAAGTCAAACTTGCCCCCTCTGCCCACAAGTAGACAGTGCCCTGCACATCCTTTCTGGGTGCCAACACACGCAAACAAGGAACATGATCACATGATCACCAAATGACACAACTTAGCATGCCGTATGATTTTTAAGGCTATCAGCAAAACAGGCTCCTTAGGAGCATGCGTTGTCTCCATGGATAAAGGCAGCAATGAACGGATGACCATGCGGGATCTCCAAATCCTAAAACAGCCGAAAGTAGAATTTTTCCCAAATGGCTCTTTCCACCCCGCTTCTCAGATAAAGACAGATTTACCTCCAGCCGCCCAGATTTTGTGCTGGTTACTCCTATCGCTGCAAAAACACAAAAAAAAACTAATGTAGGGGAGTGGGTTCTTCGAAGTGAAAGGGGGCAATTAGGGGAGACTGGAGCACCCCAGCAGCACCGCCAGCCAGCAGTAGAGCTACCAACCAGACAGCACCGACCTAAAGGCCTCAGCAAAACTCGGCGTGACATCCACCTCGTCGAGATCAAGTATCGTGAGGACACCAGACCTCAGAACCAGCTGAACGCTACAAAGGAACAGCACAAAGACCTCTGCAACATTCTCCAAGGAGCCTCCGTTACTCTCCACATCATCCATTTGGCCATGGGTGTGGGCGGCACCATCTACACCCACACTCTGACGCCTTTTTGATTCTCAAAGAGTTAACGCCGCAAGCCTCCAAGCTCCATGTGCGTGCACTCTGTGAATTTTGCTGCTAAACTTGTCCATACCAGACGTGCCCTTTCCAGTACTATTATCAACTGTCATCAGGAGCCGGTTTCAGGCCAAGCAAGCCTGCAACCCTCTTGATCTCCATTGATTTTTCCTTTCCTTTTCGCGGTGGAAGAGCTTTACGGTACTCGGTACCAAAGTGGCTCCTCTTCCTTAATTAATGTGGGGAGTGGTTTTCACTGCTTGTGTAATTTTTTCTTTTTTCTTTTTTCTACTTGTCCTACAATACTACAACATGTCTGTAATCCTTTCTCACTGCAGCAATAAAGGCCAACTTTTCTCTTTATTTATACATTTGTTTCATGTTTCAGCCTAGCAGTCGCACTTTTTGACTGATGGCTTTATCTGTAACCTTTATTTCATGTTTCTCATGGACGTTTCCCCTTTTGTTTACTACCTATACGGGTGCAGCTGCAGGCTTTTTCCAAACTTCTGCTCAGATGCCCCATGAGGCAAATATAGCGATGTAACCTTACCTTGAGGCTAGCAGTCGCACCTCATGACTGAAGCCTTATTTTGTAAACCTTATTACCTTACCTTAATGGCTACTAGCTTTTTTTAGTAACTGGTAGTACTAAACACCATGACATTTGAGCACTAAAAACAAGTTTTACATGCTGACATGCGACTGAGCTCCAAGTCTGATGACTGCTGGTCTTCTCATATTTTTTCAGCCATGAGTGGTCCAAAACAAGAGTACATGTTCAAAGAAAAGCTGCGGAGCTGTAAACCCATTGCCCTCAGTCGTTTTGTTGTGGACCTCAGAGAGAGACACTTGAAATGTTTGACACCCTATTCTGATGGCTGCCCAAGAGAGCACAACAGCACAATTTCCATTTATAACAGATGGTGTGCACTGCCCCCCCAAAAAAGACCCGGGCTACTCGTTCTCCCTACAGCCTTCCTAAGTACATGTTCCTAGGCCTCCCACTGAGATGTCATTCGCAGAGTTGCCCGTTTCAGACTACGTGTCCACACCCTTTGCTTTGAGACCGCAACATGGAACCCCAGGCAGTTCCTCCCCTACCTGTGATTTGTGTGAGGCTGATGATGATGTCACAGGATGAACAGCATGCTACTTTCCAATGCACACACCCCCATACAGTGTCACTTTGCAGGAGACATGAGCGAGTCCTTATTTTTTAAGGCAAGAGCATATGATGTTTCTACTTTTTTGCACCAGAACAACAACAAACTCTGTTTTTTCTACATGACTGATTGGTTTTTATGAGCAGGCTAGCTAGCAGTCACACGCCCTCACTGAAGGCCTTTCCTTGCTTGTAAATCTTGTAACCTTGCAACACCATGACATTTGGAAGACACTGATGAAGGTAATGCAAGTTTCTTCAGCAATCATGCATAACACGATCGTCTAGCTTTTCATTCATATAAACTCCTACGCCCTTAAGGGGTGGAGGAGTTTTATTTTAATCCGGTCGTAAAGTACTTTAAACTGATATTAGGATAGGTAGGGGTAATACCATTGCTTGCGCATTTTCTTCTTTTGTACAAGGGGATAATGTTATTGTTAGCATGGACATAGTTAAAAGAGACAGTGCAGGCAGGAGAAAGGTTGGGCTCGGCAGGAAAAGCGCCACAGAACAAGGTCATTCAATTGACAAATGAAACATCTTACTGCAGATGGAACAGTCTGTTCCACCCTCTGCGCTTAGACCATTTACAAAGCAAATGCCTTTGTGCGTTCCTATTTTGTTTTTTTAAGTGCCTTGCCGTTTGCCTTTGGTTCCAAATCAGAGAAACGAGATTGGGCGTGGCGCCTGGATATGCGGTCAAAGAGGTAGCCGTAAATGGACTGTACTAAAGGAGCCAACCAGCCGGTTATCATTGCGCAGCAGGTATTGAGGAAGCCACGAGGGACTAAGCCCTGCACAGAAAATGAATACGTGGGTTATATATCATGCATGCAAGGTTTTTTTCAGTTCAAGCAATGGGTGTTTAATGTCATTCCAATGTCAGATGAAGCAATGTTCTTTTAACAAATGGCTAGACTAAGTTACACAGGTTGTGATACAGCAGCTCTGAGCTGCTGCAAAAGCAGTACCTGCGAGGCGTCCACATGCAGATTTAACCCCACGTCTGGGGTAGGCAGCACGTACTTTCGGTCCAGCAAGCCTTCCACCATCTTAGCAGCTACCTGAGGTACTAATGGGAGGCAAGAGGTGGAATTGCTGGGAATTGCACTTTGCACACCTTAGAAAGGGAAAAAGGTGATGGGAGATGCATACAAAAGTCGAGATGAGATGCACACCGGCAGCCATACCTTGGTCGAAGGGAAAACCGTGCTGAGCTCTGAAATTTCATGAGTGTCTGGAGGCTGCAAACCAGATAGCAAGCAAAGACATGTTACTGTGTAGTAATGCAAGGGGCGTTCCAGATCCCAGCCAAAAAAGTATGGTGCAAGACATCTCCTTCGTGGCGTTGATTGCTATGAAGAGTTCCTTAAATTAAACGTTAGCTGGTTTTGAGCTATGTGAGCAGAGGTCACCTGCGTGCCCCTCACCTTGTTCTCATTCTCTAGCTTGTACCCTGGGGTGTCCGTATCCGGAGGGAAAGCCAGAGAGATGAGGACGTTGGTGCCTTGAAGCTGTAATTGATCAGCGAATAGACATGATAAGCCAAGACAACTCAGTCTCCCTGCATTTGCAAGGGGAGCTACACACTAGCATTCAAGGATACAGGACTTGAAGGCAATTGATTTGGTCTTACCTAAGTGCTGTCGACTTACCTCATTTCGTAAGCAATCTGCTAAGCCCCGAACAGCATATTTTGATGCAGCGTACGCTGAATACCCAGAGAAACCTGGCACGCGTGTGTGTATGTAGTATGTATGCACGCAAGCGAGCAGCAACAGGTTAGACGTAGGCACTTGCTGGTGATGTGAGGGACTTGGAAGCCAGAGTTATTTGAACTGCAAGCCCCAAACAACAAGGACGCACGGGGAAATGGGGATACTTTAGTGCAAAATTTTACCCAATTTGAAATGATTAACACATAAGGCAACCCTATATGGCACAAGGATACATATTTGTGACAGTACCCACCCACCCATAGTACCCATGACTGAGGAAACAAGGCAGATGTGGCCTGAGTTTCGCTGCACCATGCGCGAATACAAGCTCTGCACTGACGCTACCACTCCGAGGAAGTTGAGCTGCATGGTGGACTCAAACACACTTAGGTCCTGCTGGTGGAAGTAGCCTGTAGGAAGGCACGTTGGATGAGGAGTTGCACTGCTGTATCTACAAATTGAGATTTTTGAGTCTTAATCGCACCCAAGCAGTGGAAGGGCCTGAGCAGAGTTAAGCCAAGATTCACTTGCTTATTCAGCCCAGGCTACTAGGCCAATAACATCTTATGCTATACGTAACACCACCTGGTTGTGCAGCCCCTGCATTGCAGACAAGCACATCCACCGGCCCCTGCGCTGCCTCTGCAGCATCTACAGCTGCCTGCACCTGAAAACCGCCCGAGTAAAACACAACGAACTACATTGCGACTTGTCAAACGTGTGCATATGTGTGCGTGCGTGTATGTGTGCGTCCGCATGCAAGAGTTTGAATGTGAATGTGTGTGTGTGTGTGTGTGTGTGTGTGTGTGTGTGTGAATGTGTGTGTGTGTATTTGTGCGTGTGTGTGTTCTCAAACATATGCTATGCTTTTGTGTTTACCTGTGTGCGCGCACGTGCATTTGTGTGTATGACTGATGACTGTGTCTGGGTCTGACCCACCTGCTTAGGCTGTGTCACGTCTGCTGCTTGGTAGCTAATCTGGACAACATCCTGACTCCCGTTGGCTGCTCTTGCCGCATCCTGAAGCTCCTGGACCGCTTGCTTTAGTTTTGCAGCAGTCCTTGCAACCAGGGTAACATGTGCTTTGTGCCTTACAAACTCGTGGGCCAGGGCTAAGCCTATGCCTGCATAAGGATGGCAACAAACAGGGATGACTGTACCCTTCATCAATGTGTGTCTAGTGTGAGTGTGCCTTGCGCTTGTGTGTGTGTGTATATATGTATACAGGTATACATGGATGTGTGTGTGTGTGTGCATGCGTGTGTGTATGTATGTGTGTGTGTGTGTGTGTGTGCGTGCAGCGTGTGTGCGTGTGTGCGTGCGTGCGTGTGTGTGTGTGTGTGTGTGTGTGCGTGTGTGTGTGTGTGTGTGTGTGTGTGTGTGTGTGTGTGTGTGTGTGCGCATGTGTGTATGTGTGTGCACATGTGTGTAGGTGCGTGTGTGTGCGTGTCTGTGTGTGTGTGTTTGTGTGTGTGTGTGCGCGTACCAGTGCTACCCCCAGTAATTAGAACATGTTGATCCTTAAAGCTGCGTTTCCCCATAATAAAATCGCTGATGAGGAAGGCAGCTCACATATATAGTCATATATAAATATGCTCTTCAGAAGTCCCTTCACCAGCCCAAGTTTGTGGCAGAAATGTACCCTCCCCACTTCTATAGCTCGTTGTTACGCTTCTTCAACCTCTGTCACTGACCAGATGATTCAATATGTGTCCCAGGATTGCAAGGTGTGAAACACACACACACACACACACACACACACTCACACACACACACACACACACACACACACAGACACACACACACTCTCACACGCATACATACACACACACAGTCACACACACACACACACAAACACGCACACACACACACACACTCACTCACTCACACACACACACACACACATGCCCGTGTCACTCATATGCACAGCAACCTGATCTGCACTCGCTTAAGAGTACACACGCATGCACGCACCCGTTTACACACAACGCGCACACAAACACACACACACACACACATACACAGACACGTAAACACACACGCATACACACGTAAACATACACGCACAGACACACTCACAAACTGCCAAATGAATGCATCACACATTATTTCTTGTACAATTACAAGGGTAAGCATGACCAAGCCATGGACGTGCTTCGTTCTGGGTTGAGCATGCACCCAGAGGAGCAGGGCATCGACTACGCTAGGTAGGTCTACATCAAACCTGCAACAGAATGAGTCTTATAGAATTTAACTCAAGGGAGCCTCTGCACACTCAGGCTCATGGCTGCAACGGCCTCCATCGAGACTGACCAGAGTAACTGGGTTAGTCCTTTTCACCGCTACGCACAGTTGTACAGAGTACAGAGTGTCTTTTCATAACTTTGGAACCTCAGTGAGCTCCCTAAAATTCTTTTTGATCATAACAATGACTCTTATCAAACCTCACATACTTATCAGGAAGAGGTAGTCAGCTGCTCTCAGCGAGCTGCCTCGGCCCTGGAAGGTGTAGATGCTCGCTCAGTCCCTGCTTATGCTTCCACGGTGCTAAACTGCGGATCAATGACTCTTAGGGCGCTACTGGTACAGGCGAGTTTCCAGTTGTCAGCTACCTCTCTTCCCAGGCAAGATCGTGCCATTTTGGCAAGTTTTGCTGAGTTTTCCTCTCTTAGGAAATGGTACATTAGGAAACGGTTGCCTGCCTGATCCCAGTTGCATAGGAATAGGTGCAGATCTGTGTCACGTGTCAGCCGCAGGAGACAGCGTGGCAAGATTCTCCTGTTCTACTCAACTACTCCCATTAATTAAATAGGGGACCTTGCTCATTTGCTTTGGCATCCTTGCGTCGTGCCTGCTAGAACACACCCTGATATAGAGTCCATTTTTTCCGTTCCTGCATTCCTACCAATAGTAGCACCGATGTGGCTCATTTGGCTACATTAGTGTGTGGGAAGAGGTTTTAGTGCCTGCGTCGTTTTTCTAGTTCTTATATATTTTTTCCTTGCAGGGGCATGACGCAGAGGCAAAGGAAGCGGCAGACCTTGTTGCCACGTCACTGGTGGGTGTTGTGAGTCGTCACTGGATCTCTAAGCTGGCAGTGTGGTATGCTATCTCTGCCTTAATTGGTTCCAGCGTGCTTCTCTGGGTACACAACTGAACTCTGTTATTGAACCCTTCCTCTCTCTTCCTTAGGCATACTTCATGCTGAAACTCTTAAAAACCTCATTAACCAGTAGCGCAAAAAGCTCACTTTGCCCTTTGTTGCTGCTGGCTGGGCAGGCCAAGCTTGAGCCATCAACCTGACTACATATAATATATAATAATTGTGTTGTAACCCAAGTCATTGCAGTAGTCCGCTGTCTTGCTTTGCAATGCAGGCCGGGCTCGGGCCTTCATCTTCTTCCGCAGCCAGTGTTGCTTCTTTAGGGCTGTTGCTGTCCAGTCGCCATGCTGCTGGTGAGGGAGGTGTCCTAGAAAAAATTATGATGAGTCTCGATGCAAGATACCTTGCATTGTTTTGGCATTGGTTATTGCTTTGATTGTCTCATGAGTCCTTTTGACCGACGCCTGCCGTTCTATATTCTGTGACAGGCTCGCACCACACGACACTTAAAAAATGAAGAGGGCCTCCCTTATTATATAATATCGTCCCCATAAGTCCAGCTCTGCTTTGACCTCACAGCAAGCAACAGTAGCCGGATTCATACCTCCGTGATTTAAAAGCTTGAGGAAAGTTCTTGTCACGCTGTGCTTCTTTGTGTCTGGCAGGAGAGTGGGGGCCTGCCTCTCGGGTGGCTGAGCAGCTGGCCTCTGTGTGCCAGCAGCACAGCACAGAACAGCAGGCAGGCCTCCCGCTGGGCCTGCGCAGCGGCCTTGCTGCGTTGGGGCAGTGGCATGCGGCACAGAGGGGGGCAGGTCCAGATGCAGATGTGGACGCAGAGGCGGCCTTTGCAAGGGGAGGTGCCCCTGCATCGAGTACCAGCCCTCTTTTGAGGTGGGTGCAAACTTGAAGCTGAGAGAAAGGGGTTTGGGTGCAAGCAGGTGTCATTTACACTGCGAATAATAAATACACAGGGGCATCCTTTCATGAGGCATAGGCCCCCTTTGACATTTGTCGCAATCAATGAGGTTCTGAGATGCGTGTTGTGACAGGAGGCAAATCTAGGTGCTGCTGCAAGGAAAGTGCAGGGGCAGCTTTGCAAGGGGTGCGTCGCAATCTCAAGTAGCAGGATTATTGCTCAGAGAACCTTGGACGACTCTGCCCCTTATAAGGCCTGTTTAAAACGAATCTTATCCGTGGATTGCTCTAGAAACTGACACCCGTAACATTCGGCTCAATTAGCAGTTTGTGCGCCGCGTGGGATATATGCATACGCTGGGCAAAGTCATAAATCCTTTGATTCCTGCTACCAAGGGGCAACTATTTAAACGCTATTTCATCATTCCAGAACCAAAACCAGCCTCAAACTGAAGCTGACATAAGTCACTGACATTGGCGCAGCAGGTGATCTATTTTGAAGATCTGGCAGGAAACAGTAGGGCTCACACAGCAGCAAACGATTGGCGCTTTTCAAGTTTAATTGCTATGGGATAGATTTCATTGTAAGGTTGGACAGTGCCGGTCTTGGCGCACGTTCTTAAGAAATATAAAGAAGACCCCTTTTGGGCCTCAGTGTCCTCCTCTGGGATTCTTGCAGCGGCAAAATCGATCAGAAGCTATCATGCAGCAATGGTGAAATGGTACCATTTTCAGTATTTTCTCTTCGATGGCTTCTTATGTGTGCACATACTCAGTGCATAAGCAACACGTCTCCATCTTTCCTTGAAAATTTTCCCTCGAGTACCTGAAACATTACCATCAACACCTGTTTGCAGCCTAGATTGTGGATTGGAGGATTTGGAGGCTCAGTCTGCCTGCCTCCTCGGTCAAGCTGGTATTGCAGTCAGGGAGTCGAAATGGGAGCAGGCTGAGGAGCTGCTGGGCGGAGCATTGACAGTGGCTGAAGGTAGGAGTGTTGGTGCACACACTTGCGTGTTGCTATTCATACAAGCATCAATTGTTATGCGCTATGCACTTATTGGACAAGGGTTTGTTTTATTAGCAATGATGTGACATACCGGTGCATTTGAGTCAGTGTTTTATATTCTGACTTTCATGCACACTTACTTGTACGCAACATGCAGGACAATGTGCCTTGACGTGGGTTTCTCCAAAAAAATCGAAGCCATTATTTTTGCTGCTGTGTACTAAACTGAGGAGGGTGTGATCTTTTCAGCTTACTTTTGCCCTTTTCTCTGCCTTTTTCACAACCATAAACGAAATCACCATCAAGCACCTGTTGCCGCCTCTATACACGTGCTCAATGCAGGCATCAGCACAGACACACACATTCGAGTCGTGCCCATCCTCACGCAGCTGGGTTACGTGTATTCTCGCTCTGCTCGGGTGACCTATGCAGAGGGCCTGTACCGAGAGTGTGCCAAAATATTAAAGGTGGGAGCGGCAGCACCTGCAAACGCTACCATGCAGGCTTGTCTTTGGCAGTCCAACTTAGTGTTTGCGCTGGCAGAGACCTGATGTTAGGTATTGGACAGAAGGCAGAAAAAAACACCCTTATTCATAAAATATGCTGCAGCCAGACACCTGCAGTCTTCTTATGCGGGCAAATGAATGACGGCAACGTTATGTCACAGGGTTATGTGTTTTGTGCATCAATGAGGGATGCTGTGGCGATAACGTGTGGCAGCGCATTTGCAATGCTTGTATCTTACATATGATGACTTCATGACGAAGTTGTTCTAAACTCTGTTCCTTACTACTTGTTTTGGTTTTCTTTCAGGTGGATGTGGGACGTGCGACCACGTGGAACCCTCAGCCACCACCACTCCATCCCAACCTCATGGCCATGCTTGCGTGGCGCTTTCACCAGCTCCTGGCTGTTATGCCTAACAGAGGTGGGTGGGTTTAATGTATATCAGGAATGCAGGATGCGTCATACGTACTTTTGAGACTCTCAATACGTTAAATTACACGTAAAATACGAGATACACGTATAAGGCCCTGGTCACACGCATAATTGTTTACGAAATAATTACACATTCAACACATTTGCCACCGAGTCAGGTCAGCCATTCCCCACCCAAAAAAGGGGGAGTTGATGCCCCTTTTCTGAATCGCACATCTGAGGTCACCCAATGGTTTCTATACATAAATGAACACTTTTGCATAAAAATGAATGAGTTTGGGGTCAAGGGTGAGAGTGAGGGGCTGGACTTGTGCCATTTCCCTGCCAGAAAGGTGGTATGGGTGTAAAAATGCGGGTTTTGGTCCGAATTTCACCAAAATTCTGATGCCAGATAGGTTTAGGGTCAAACCACACCCATCAAAGCACAAAAAAGGGGGGTGAAATTTTGCCCCTAAAGGACTAAGTGCGTGGGCCTGTTTGCTGGGCAAAAATGGTGCAGTTCTGGAAACAAGCTTTCTGGCCATCACCTGAGTGTCGGGAGCCCTTCAGTATGCTCCCAAGGCTTGCCCTGTCAAGTGTTATGGTCTGGAATGCTGGGGTTGGGCCGTGGTGGGCAGCGACAGCTGAGATTTTCATCAGCTATGGATTTAAATTTCACTGCCTGTCCACACCAGCTGAGCATGCTAATTTGCTCATTACTTGTCAAATTTTAAATGTTCTCAGTGTCACCTCTGGAGTTGGCAGAGAAGGCTCAGAAATGGCCCAGCTGCAAACCATGCACCCTGTGCTCCTCGCATAGAATCGAGCTTTTCCCTGCCAAAATTGAGTGATTTCCTGGACCCCCGCCCCCACCCCCCGGACCCCCCTCATAATGCTCCTAATATTATGTCCAACCATCGTTGTGGGTGAGGCAAGCCGCTGGGCCAATTTATGAGGACTTCATTTTGGCAGGGAAATCCTGGCCCCGCACCCTGGGCGCCCCCCGGCACAAACTGAGTATGCAGAGTTGCTCAGTTAGGTCCAGCTCAAGGTCCTGCATACTCAGAGCTGGGTGGGAGCTCTGGGGCAAGAACTCTCACAGGAATGGCTGACCTAACACAGTCGTATTTTTGCGAATTTGGGAGTGCCAAATGACACAAAATGGTCCCGTTTCGCCCTAAACTCACCCAAAACACTTCCAATTCTCTTAATTATTGTACACGTCGCTGCTATACTAATAGTTGGCATTAAAAGCTCGCAGGAAGGTCGCTTCCGGGCTGAAATTGCCTGAAAAGACCAAATATCAGCAAAGTTCGCCAGAAGTCGGTTTAATATGCAATCGTACAATACAACTGGATTTGTTTAATACAAAACAATACGTGTAAAATGCGGTACGTAATATACAAAATATCCGTATGACGTATCCCTGATGAATAGAAGAGCCCCAGGGGGCCTGCCCAAATTTCCTGGTCCTGTGACTTATTCATTTGTTCATGTCATACTAACCGGGCACCAAATTTGCCAACACTGTACAGTTCATTGGCACGCACAAAGAGCCTCTACCTTAGAAGCAGTCCAGAGTTGTTCGGTTCAAGGTCCGGCCGAAAGTTTGGATTCGCGAACTTTATCGCATTTTTTAAAGGTGCCGTTCGGAGTTCGGTCAAAGTTCGATGAACATCTCGTCAAACTTTACAGCATGCGTCTGTCAGAATTGCAAGGGACAGCCCCCCCCAGTTCAGTCCCACTCTTTCCTTGCAGTAAAAGTAACATGTTCAATGATACCTATATGAAATATGATCTGTAATCTGTATCAGTCCAGGGAGTTTCCTTAGTCGTATGGCCTATCTTGTCACACATTTCTGAACTGCTAAGGATTCGTACAACGCGACACTTGTGCTGCACCTGAAAGTTCTCCTTTTTCTGCTCCACGATGATGACATGGTCCCATTCCGGCCCCTTTTTCCCCCTATAATCATTATAAATATACACAACTAATTGGGAAGATTTGAAGGTGAAGGGAGGAGCCCAAGGGCCCGCTTTCCAAGATTGCACACCAAACCCTTCGAACAGTTTGAGGGTTCTAGAACTCTCACGGACTTTAACGAACTCTTGCTCCCAAAAAACGAACTGAACAACCCTGGTATATACCTATATACATACGGTATATACGGTATCTAAAAGGTGGTATACGGCTCTGGCCAACCCAGGGATGTGTCACACGGCGTATTTGTATAGTATGCTGTATCATATTTAACACGTATTTGTCCGTATTAAACAAATCGGGCTGTATTATACGGTTGCAAAATTTACCGAATTTTGCCGAATTCCGGCCTTTTTAGGCCCATGAACGGCCTTTCAGCGAGCTTCCAATGCTGCTACATTATATATTAATGACATTAAATATTGGAAAAAAATGGGAAACGTTTTGGGCGATTTTGGGGCGAATCAGGTCCATTTGGGGTCAAAAATCGGCAATCCTTTAAATACCTTAAATTACAATCGTAATATACGCGTATTATGTATTTAACACGTATTTTACCGTATTAAACGTCCCAAATGACTGTATGACACATCCCTGGACCAACCCTGCATACGATGCTATGACACCAATAGAAATCTGCGTCCTCAATACTACATGCGAATAGTTTGCTGCATGCATGAAGTGCCTTCTTACACCAAGTACTGTACTGCGCCTGATTGCATTCATCTGTAAAAAGTTGCTAAGAAAGAATGCCAGCAGAGTCTGTTCCACTGTACATTTCATCAAACGTTCCTGTACCAATTGCATTGTATGTCTTGATCCAAATTTCACGCTGCCTTGCTTGCTTACTTGCTCACTAGTGTAGGTCTTGCTGCCTCTCTGATAGCATGCCTGCTTATGATTTCTGATCATACGCATTAGTTTTTTGCACCTGATGTTTTGCAAGCAAATGCATGTATTTGCTGCTCCCCGTTCCAACAGCATGTGTCTGCTTGTGTGGTTCCAATGAGTTCTTCATGCCCATGCACACTAGAAGCAGCAGCAGCATGGCGTTAAGAATGCTACCCAACTATTTTTATGCGAGACAGCAATTTCGACTGCAGAGAGAATCCAGAGTGCGTGAAATTTTGTTTAAATATATCTGTGAAGCAGTGACGGTTAACTGATTAAAATGTCGCCGGCCAAAATTGCCCCCCTCGGAGGTCATCATGCAGCCACAGAAATTTCTGGGCATGAGAATTACACCCTTTCTGTACAATTTGATATAAGAAATGAAGCGGTTAAATGCGCCATGCTACAGCCCCATCCAACGCCAGAAGTCTGACCCTCCTTGTTCGCCTTGGAAATTCGCACAGCTTTAAGTTCGAGGCCAGTCAATTTGTCTATGTAATTCTTGTCGTCAAGCTTCTTTTAGAAATTTTAATGTGTCATATTATAAGACAATTCTATCATGCTTTAAAGCGACAAGGGTACTTTTGTATGGGCACAGTTGCACAGGCGTAAGGCTTGCCGTTGTCTTGTGATGTTTAATTAAATTTAGTTTAAATTACAAAGGCCTCCAGCCTAGCATGCCTATAGGTCCCAATAAAAAACCAATCAAAAAGATCAACAGTGATGTGTTGAAAAATAAAACCTTTGATATCACCGTCAGAAATATTATCAAATAAATGGTTCAACTGGTGTCGTAAATGTTCGGTGCCCATACATACAAAATACGTGTCTTTCATTTTGGATATCCCCGTTTTTACATGAATTGCGAACACAAGCACTCCTGTCTGAATTCCGGCCATATAAACCAGTTTCACATTTCAACCCATGTCCTCAAATCCTGAACCGAGCTACGACATTTTTGCTCAAAATCATCTCCAAATACTCTGGCAGAACAAATGGTGCACGTACATCAGAAACAGGTCTCTCAGGCAAAGCAAAGCAATTGTGATAAGCCACAGATATTATGAGCAAGAGCAAGGGTCTTTGACCATGTGCCTCTCTCCAAACTGCCTGATGCCTGAATTCCAAGTCCATGCGCAAATTAGATATGTTCAGCTTCCTTTAATGTAAAAAGTCACTTCTGTATATAGCGCCATTCTGCAGATTACCAAAGGCATCCTTCATCTGTCTAGTTCAACAATTAGAAGCACCAGAATTCCCAAGGGAATTATCTGCTTTTTGTCACATCGCGTAAAGTATTGCTGTTTGATTCAGCTATCCTGTTCCAAAATTTGGCAGCTGACATGAATCAGAAAAATGCAAGGGTTCCTGCGTGCATTCTCAAAGCACACACCAGTTTGCAGAAGAGATGTAATTCTCAAAATTCTCTTTAAGAACGCCATCGTCTTGTGTTTGGTCCCTGATATAAAGAAGAGGGGATGAAAAGTACTGCCAGTTGCGGTAGCAAGCGACCCAGACAGAACAAATACTGAATGTATATTGTGTGAGAGACCCGTGTCATTGCCCGTTTATTACTTGTGTGTAATTAAATATCATGGATTATGATACTCCTGCAATTACTGTAATGCTATGCTCTCGCCTTGGCTTACTCATTCCTCCTTGCTTTTGTTATGAGTTATGAGCAGTCAGTCTGCTGCCTTTCTCACAGGCCCTACTCGGCTTTTTCTTACACATGCAAACCACCCCATTCTCACTTAACCTCGTCCTTATCACCTCATCCCTTTGTTCACCTGTCTCTACCTGCCTTCTTTTTCTCTAATACACAATTAACTATCTCTTGCCCTCCTCCTACTTCTTCTAGCGTGCCGCTTGTTCTTGTTTTAGTTTCCATCTTGCCCTTGCATTCTAGCACTTGAAAAGAAAAGGGGGGTCGTTTAATTCAATTTTTGGAGTGTAGCAGGAGATGCGGTACTTGAGCACTCTTTCCATAATCACCATGCCGTGTACCAAGACATTGCATTGAATTTTTTCCCATTGCCCTTGTTTATATGCACACGCTAGGGAGCGAGGCCTCTGCTTGGGAGCAGCTGGCGCAAGCAGCATGGGCGAGGTCAAATAGCAGTGAGGATAGCCTGAGCGGCATTTTTGGCGGCCCGAAACATCTGGCTGGCCAAAATCAAGCTGGTGTCGGCATGGTTTTGGCTCTGCAACTAAGGCGGGGCCTGCCTGTGCATTTTGGAATGGGTGTTTAGAACAAGGAGGCATGATGCTTTTTTCTGATTGAAAAGAATGTACATTATAGGAGGACAAAAGGAATGTATTTTGCAGGAGAGACAGCAGAAGGAGAGCTGTACTGACAAGTGAGTAGTATCTTTTTCGGTAATTAGGTGGCTGTGTTACCAATATCATTTCTCTTCAAAAAGTTCCGCAGCAAAGACTACGTGCAGCATGTCAGTTGCACTTCAGGAAGTTGCATGCGACTGCTTCAAATTCCCAAGAAAAAACAGAAGAGGGTGACTGCCACCCAGATGGGCATGTTTTCTAAATGTTCCCAATTCATGCCCCACGTTTTGCAACTTGCAAGCTCAGCTGCTCTACAATCACTTCACGATAATGCTGCCTTTCAAATTGCTTTTTTGAAGCCCATGCTTGTTCAGCTGCGATGTGAATCTCAATATTTGTTGCCAGGTTCTCATAACAGATCACCTGCTGCATCGACTTCTGTTGTTATCTGTCTTGCAATCCTCTCAACAGATAAGGTTAAGGTTACATCACTATATATATGCCTCAGAGGGCATCTCAACGAAAGCTTGGAAAAAAGCCTGTAACCAAACCAAACCTATCTAAACAAAAGGGGAAGCGTCTATAATAGATAAGAGGCAACATCTGTTTGCAGAAAAGTCTAAGCGGACTGCAATAGAGCAGAAAGCAGAATACTAACAGAAGAAAGCTTGTTCAAGAAAACCCGTTTGTCTGTGTGCATGAAATTGTCAGTGAGCGTGTGAGAGGCTGAGAGAGCCTCATGAAACCAGAAGCGCCAAGAAAAAAAAGTGTAGCGGAGCAGAAGAGAGAACAAAGGACACAAGCAGCCCCAACACCCAAGCCACGCACCACACCCAGGCCACGCACCACACCCAAAAAAGTTAAAACACACAAACTGAACGAACACTCCATCAGACATGCATCTGCACCCATAAAAACAAGGTATGCAATGCATGGGTCCGGGAGCTACGGCATACAACCCCCCTGACCCACAATAATTTCGTTTGCGCCTGGTGCGGGCACCTAAGTAACCCCCTCCCTTAATCATGCTGGCTGTGTCATCACTACGTACCAGCGGAGTCTTTACTTTTTCTTTTCTTTTCTTTGCATTTCTGAAATTGCCCCTATCGACCTCTGCTCCAGGATATAAGCATTGTAAATGTTACATAACACTGCTGCAAGGTCGGTTTTGGGGCAGGGGTACTGGGAAAGCCAGCGAGTGGGAAGCACTAACACAAGGCACACAGGGGAAAAAGACAAACAAATCTGTCGCTCCATACCTGCTGTGAGTTTCAGCCCGGTTTTTGCTCTCAGAGCTGCGGACCAAAACATTAATTACATTAAAATGCAAATGGGGCCAATCGTTCGAATGACCAGATAAAGGTCACGCAAAAGATTTAGGTTGAAAATACGGAGTGCGTGTGTGTGTGTTATGTAAAGCTATTAGAATATTTGTATAATTGTGAGATTATGTTAGATTCGCTCTTTAGGAGTAGTCTTTCTTTCCATTTTAGGGTTTTGCTGCCTTTATGATTGGCAAGCTCCCACAGGTAGGTCAGGTTTCTGTGTACGCACAATTTCTGTGTTATGACAATGCGATGCACATGCAATCCCTTCTGCCTGCAGTTCCAAGGCAGGAGGGAAACGCCTCAGCAAACGTATACAGGAGACTGTCAGTCACCACCTGACCTTCCATTGTTGCTGACATTCCCAAGGCACAAAAAGCGCGCACAAGCTGGCTTTTTGAGGGTGCTGGTGATGATTCCTGATCTGCATGGGTGCATACATACACATTTGAACTCGCCCGCAAAGCTGCAACAGTTGCAAATAAAATTTCAATAACTCGTGCCGAGGAGTGTGGTGCAAGAAACACGGACAGCCTAGCTGCGAAATAGCTTGCTTGGGTATGGGTTCTCATGCACATCATCAAGGAAGAAGGGGGCCGAGCGTGGGACTGGTGCCTGCTCCTGGCGGATGGAATCAGCTATTCTTGGCTTATTTGAGGCGTGTGCAATACGTCTAGACCCTAACCTGCTCTGACCTTGCTTGGTGCTTGGCTCAGTCCCTTTGTTCTTGTGATGTACATATCTTTACACATTACTACAGGTTTGAGTCTGCAAGAATTGGACAGACAGGCACAAACAATGTACCAATGGACCCATGTCTGTGGGGGGGCAGCTGGGATGGCGGCTGACTCTGCGGGTTTACTTTCTCTTTTTTCTTTGCAATGCCTATCCGCCCAACATCTGTGGCTTCCGGTCACCCCCTTTGTAAACCCTTTGTAAGCCCTTTGTAGAAGAGAAGAAAGAAAAATACTACGCAGGGATGACCCTTAAGCATGGATTAAGGAAACGCCCCGAGGAGTCTGGCCTGACCACGCGCCGCTAGGCTTTCAGGGCAGCCACCCTAAGGCCCTTTGTAAGACCTTTGAATGTGCAAGTTTACAAATTAATAGTGCAAGTCTCACACGTATGAGGTCCCTCCTGGTGCTGTTTTAATCATTTGAAAATAGAGACAGATCCGGCTCCTTTCATACAGAAGCGTCGGATAACAACAGCAATAATGGTAGTATTCATCCACGGCTGGGGCTGGTAAGGCACGTTAATTCTTATTCAGCCACGAAGAATGTAAGCTGTGCACTCTGCCCCACCAAATTCTTCATTTACACATATCCTCTGTATAGAAGTATTTTACGTGGTACCCAGAAGCTGTTGGGTCGTCAGGAGCAGTTTATATATATAGTAAACTCTGGCCAAGGGTCAAGAGTAATTTACGTTGTGAGAGAGAGCATACCTGCGTTTTCAGTGCATGCATGATGTTAAATTAAAGTCATCACATTTTTATTGCAGAGATTTATGCAGTAGCACTTTATACATTCCACATTCAATTCCTCTCTATTTTTCACGTATACACTTTTGGCAGTAGACGCTCTAGCTCAATGGCAAACGCTTGCACCTTGCAAATCACCAGTACGGTCACATTGACCTAACCTAATTATTCCCCACAATGTTATTCGGGCAACACATGCAGCAAGTAAAAATTGGAATGCGGGTATTGGCGCACCCTGACATCTCCTTCATCGCCGTGTCCAGGTCTTTTTCATGGTGTTTCTGTAGGAAATCCCCCACTTGTGCGTATAATGCAGAGTTACCGATAGCATCCAGCAGCACCCAGCCTTTTACAAGGTGCACGCCAATCTTGGCGTGCACCGAGTTTGGCTGCCTCCTGCTAAAGGGGACCCCTGTGACCACAAAAATAATATGCATATTATACAAAACACCATTTAAAACAATATCTGAATATCGCAGACTGGATTTTTATGAATTCGTGGTCCTCTTCAATTCTTGATCAACATTCCTGTTTCTCAACTTGTTTTAACAGTGCTATACGCTATTCGGCATACTAGGATCAAAGCTGAACCAACTTGTGTTCTCCACTTTTAAAATCACACGGTGGTTTCAATGTATAGTTTTAAAACTTTTATCTTATATTTTATAAGTAAAGCAGCACAGTTCCAGCCCCCCAATCGCACCCCTGATCGCTAACACATTCTTTTCTAAGAACTTCAGTGACATGAGTGCAGACAAGAAACCCATTGATAATTTTCACCCGTCTTTTTGTTCTAGGGTAATTATCAGCATGAAGTTTGGTCACTATCTAAGTATAGGTAGTATCAATTATAATCCTCAGGGTGCTCATAGCAGATTAATAATAAGGTACATTTTAAACACCAGGTTCAGTAGTAAGGAAAACCAACATGTTCCTCTATTATTCATTTGTCTGTCAAACACCCTTCTTTTATGACCTACTCACACGATGATGTGAATACAATAGGTTGTTACCTGGGCAAAAGCCAAAACACGCTCCTTTTTGCATGGAACATGCAACTACTTACACGTCACCTGACAAATGGGATCCAAACTAGCTTCAAACTGATGCTGACTTTATAAGTTACCTGAGCAGGTGCAAGACCAGATTTAGACAAATCGTCCTGCAAACAGAATGACAAGACTAAAAGCACGCGAGGTGCACCTGTACCCTAGATGCGTGTTTTCCAGGAGGAATGGCATAATAATTTGCACATCTTGCCAATGACCTGCTGTTATTGCCCCATTTATTTCACATTGGTCTTAATTTATTATAAGGATTTCAAAACACCAAACATCACTCAGTCTGGTGCGGTGGGTGGTCATATACGGCATATGGCACAAAAAGGGTTCACGCTGCACCGAGCTCAGCTGCTTTGGAATACTTGGAATCAGCCCTTTTAATCAGAGGTGAGATTAAAACCTGACAGTTAGGGGAGTCGCACCCTAGGAGCACGTGAAAACCATACCCATTTTGGGCCACGTATAACCCTCTATGAATTTCCTTCATTTGGGCCTGAGTTTATATCAATTAATGCCCAGACCCCAAAAACTGCAAGTTCCTTTAGAAATGCAAATCTGCTTTCACATAGTCTCTTCATCATTCTTCCATGAAATGAAAGAAACGCTGACGTACCTGGCTTGATGTTGCGTGCCGCACAGTTGTCACAATTGACATACTGATTGAGAAGTGGGTAGCAGCCGTGCAGCCAAGGAAAACGGCTGCTACCCACTTCTCAATCGTTTTCCTTGGCTGCACGGGCGAATTGTCTTTTCCTACCTGCAAGGTGATGATTGGAAGTTGACAAGATGACAGTGAGAAAAATCATATGCTATTGATGACCAAAAGCATGGTCTAAGTTTTGTTTGTAAAGCACGTGTTTGTAAGCATAATGACCTGACTTTGCTTATATTCTTCTCATATTTTTTAGCATGATCCAGATTTGAGCGTCTTTAACATGCACAATATATATATATATATATATATACGGAGACAGCCAGACACTTGATGCACTTGTTCACAAATTCCTGACCTGAATGTTAAACACATGCAATGACAACAAGTGAAGTGACTTGATCAAAATCTAATATTCCTGAAATCAGCACTGAACTCAACACAGACCTCAGCGCTATAATTGTACAGCAGCGCGTTTTGAAACGCAAATGACGCAACTTTGTTTTTGTACGAGTTAGTTTTTAGCATGACCCAGGTCTGAGCGTCTTTAACCTGCACATTATTCTCACGTGCACCAAGTATTTTAACCGAGCAGTGTACAACACCTCCTCTCACCTGCTGCCGACGGGTCTGCGCCCTTGGCGCCCCCAAATCCACCCCCAGCTTCAATGCTTGCTTGTCCTGTGAGATGTTAGGAGTATGCGACGTATTCGCTTTTTACACGCACAGTACACGGATATTTTGTGTGCAGTGGGGTAGTTCTCCGGTGACTGCAGCTGGTGCCGGAAAGGCACGTATGTAGGATGGCACGTAATTAAGTCACAAGTAGGTAGATAGAGAAGGAAGCATGGCAACAACCACTCAGGGGCACTGTCTTCCGCCTGACCTGCGGAAATCATAGGCAGTGGGATTGATTTGAGGTAACAGAAAACGAAAGAAAGCAGGACACGCTAAGCGCATTATACCGCAAGGCTGCAAGTGCAATTTAGCGCATACTAGTACAGCTCTGTTTCTGGCAGCAATTCTCTATCTGTAAGATGCATATAGATATATACGGAGGCAGAAAGGCACTTGATGCACTTGTTCACAAATTCCTGACCTCAATGTAAATCATGCAAGGACAACGAGTGAAGTAACTTGAACAAAATCTTATATTGCTGAAATCAGCACTGAACTCAGCTATACAACTGTACACCAGCGTGGTTTGAAATGCAAATGAGTGACTTTCCTTATGCACGAGCTAATTTTTAGTATTTTTCAGGCAGCATGTATGTATGCTTACACATGCATGACACGTGCAATGGTTAGCCTGAGATGTTGTCATGCAAAAGCAATAACGCCACAGCATTGCATCCTTTGCCAACACTATCTTTCCATTGTGACTGATTGGTGGCGATTGCGTGTGTAATTGTAGGCATTCTACAATGCTGAAGATGAAATCAACTGCCCTCCTCACGACTTAAAACCAAAGACTGTTGAGTGCAGCACGTCTCCTAAGGCCGAGCGTCACGGAGTGTAGTTTATTTTCTTGCGGAAAAACAAACAAGTACAGGACAAATGAAAAGTGCTTCCCTCCGTATTAATCACATCCTGTGTTCCTGTGCAGATCCCCTTGCGAAACCACTCATGTACTTTATTTTCTTGCGGAAAAACAAACAAGTACAGGACAAATGAAAAGTGCTTCCATCCATATTAATCACATCCTGTGTTCCTGTGCAGATCCCCTTGCGAAACCACTCACCCTTGGTTGACAAAATTGATGAACCACAACTTCTACCAGGGTCAAGTCCCCAACGTGGCCGCTGGCTTGCATTGTTGTCAAGAAGTGTCGTGCTATGGTCTGCGGGTGAAGAGATCAATCAATTCAATGGATCAATGTTGGCCTGGTGTTTTTGTAATGTGTCATACAGCAACATAGTGGTAACATGATGATCTTTAAGCAAACCATACTGCAGATTACTCTCATCAACCAGCTGCATGTTGCCCAGATTGACAGCATTCCCCCGACCACCAACATGGGGTGGCAACACGCCATCAAGCCTGGAAGAAATGGACAAAAGTGCTGAATGGCTGAGGTATACTGGACATTGATGGACAAGCACGAATACAAGCGCACTCAGGGAGTAATAAGCGTGCATGCGCACATCGTTGAGAACATAAATAGATTTGCATCAATTGGAGCAATTGTGGCTAATGCTCGTGACAATGACTCACGCGTTGCTTGCCCCCACCCGCCCTACGAAGGACAGGTCTTTAAGGCAGGAGACGAGCTCGCGGGCATTGGGGAGGGTGCTGCATTCCTGTGTCCTGTCATCTAACTGTATGTGTAAGTCTGTGGCTATGCTCACATCCACCTTCGCCTGCATGCCGCGGACGTTGAACATCAGAGTACTCATTTTAAAACTTTTAGTTAAAACTTTTTAGCCAGAATTTTAAAGACAGATCTCGGATGACTCAACGCCTGTCAAACTGGAATTCCAGCCGACCGAAAAGCGAAAAGTTGACCTAAAAAGAATTATAAATAAATTGGCGCACATAATGACGATCGCATTCCTAAGCTAGGGTACCCTATGATGAGTTGCAGCAGCATTCATTAAATTAAGTGCAGCAATCTCAGGTTTGTAGCAACATGCATAGTCGTCAACCATACATCGTTTGCACATCGCACCAGCAACTCACGACAACTACTAAAAAGAGGCCTCTATGAGAATCGAAAAAAAGCCATGGCAGCTGGCTTGAATGCGAAAGCAAAGTTTCATGATAGAAGCTTGTCATACGCCTGGTTCCGTTGTCGGCTGTCATTTACTTTGCTCAGGCTTTAGCCTAGCAAGGGGGGTTGTGCTACAACTCTTTGTACAGACCTCAATTTGTGGCAGCACGATATCGATGCCACTTGCTTCAATATCAAAACAAGTCCAGCACGTGCCATTTTCCTTTGTGACCATGGCCCCCTGATGATGAAGTGCTGCATTGAGTGTGTTATTATGTGTCAGAGCAGCATGAAAAGTGTACCTAAATTCAGGGTGACGACGCTGGTCGAAACAGCTATTTCACAAGGATAGCAAAATCTGCCACAAATAGACGCATGTATCTCTAAGGATGTGTGTGTGTGCGTGTGTGTGTGTGTGTGTGTGTAATGTGCGCGCGTCCCATCGCTAATAATATTAATATAATTGATACTATTGGGGAAAACGGCCAAACGGCTTCTCACATCGAGGAAACGGTCAAACCTTCTCTCCTATCAGCCCCCCCCCCGTCCCCCTTCCCCTAAATCCCCGCGCCCATTCCTGAGCTTGATGCTGGTGGCGTCATTACTGCCGCGGAGGTCTCCGGGGCCACATCTTGTATGCCAGTCCACTGTTCTGTTGCTGTGCAGGTGCTGAGAAGCCGGAGGTGTGCTGCTGCCTGTTTGCTGTTATTACTCTGTGCAAATTTGAGAGGGCGCCCTAGAACGCTCCCACTGAGCGAGCAAGATTGCTTGCAAACTGCCGGATGCACTTGCAGATGAGTGGGCGGGAAGAGGGCATTGCCAACGACAGCTCTGGAGCTGGGGGAAACCAATACCAAGGCTTGCTGGGCGGTTACCATAAGCAGTGTAGGTCTTTGCCACGCATGCCTTACCAATGTGGCTTACTAGTAAGCCAGTTTAATTTTCGGCTTACTGCTTCGGTTACCAGTAAGCTATTTAGTAACCGAGGCTTACTGATCTGGCTTACCAGCAAGCGGTTCAGTAAGCACAGATCTTGGCAAAATATGGCTTACCAGTGTGGCTTACTAGTAAGCCAGCATATTTAATGGCTTACTGCTTCGGTTACCAGTAAGCTACGTAGTGACCGAGGCTTACTGATCTGGCTTACCAGCAAGCGGTTCAGTAAGCACAAATTAATTTCAAACCCTGGCTTACTACCTCTGCTTACTAGAAAGTGATCAGTAATCGGTGGTGGTGGTG
>Ga0307942_1000813_pt1 | contig 23371 bp, 34 predicted proteins | sample OrgLakmetagen175_FD_201846 | JGI IMG/M metagenome (GOLD analysis project Ga0307942, IMG submission 201846) | Saline water microbial communities from Organic Lake, Antarctica - #175 | ecosystem: Environmental > Aquatic > Non-marine Saline and Alkaline > Saline | place: Antarctica: Organic Lake... | reverse complement strand
GGTCTGCAAAGCATCATAGCCAACGAGCATTCACCGCTCCTTTCACACTTCCAACGCTGCACAGCTCTTTGAGAACACTACTGCGTTCTTTTGTGCACTGCACAAATTCGTCATGGCCTGGCAACTCCGAAAACGTTGGCCTTTGGCCACGCAAGGGAATTGCTGCAGCAATGACTGACGCCAGCATGACCACCATCTGCCTACACCAATCAGCATCAAAGGGCACGTACACCACCTTGCACTCTTCAACCTGCCAACCAACCAACAAGCAATGAGGCACGCCGGTTGCCATCATTTGGACTTGGCACTGCTTTATATTCACTCATAAACAATTCAAAGGACTTCCAGTCTTAAACTACAGCCACTTTGGTTGCCACTTGTGTGTATGTGTGTGTGAGTGTGTGTGTGTGTGTATGTGTGTGTGAGTGTGTGTGTGTGTGCGTGTGTGTGTGTGTGTGTGTGTGTGTGTGTGAGAGAGAGAGAGAGAGAGAGAGAGAGAGGGCGACAGCTTCTGACAGGTAACTCACATGTTTCTCTTGTCCTCGATAGCACCAGTTTAAGCGCATTCCAACAGTTCAAAAAAAGCTTTCTGTGCCCTCTTCCATCAACCTTATGCTCTGCAAACAGGTCTCTTTCATGGGCAGGCAGGTCAGAAATGTTCTCCTTGAATTTTCTGCTCATATGCTGCCCTTTTCCTGTGTGTGACACACAAGATGGGTGAATATGCATAGGCTTGGATGAAAGCTGCATTCCACCACCCACCTCCTCACTGGTCAGCTCATGGGAACTACCAAAGGGACCAGGAGCACTGAGCACTGCTGCCTTGCAAGAGTACATGTAACTCCAAATATAGGCATAGAGAATGGCTACTTGCATGCCCAGAAGGCCAAAGCCGAGCCTCCCCATTTGTCAGGCAGACTGTCGACGCGCGCTTAGAGGCTTAATCGATTAAGAAAGTATTTCTGAATTAAACAAAAAAATAATTAGAAGTTGAGGTGCAGTGTGTGAAAAGTGCCCTTAAGGGGTGAATTTGTCCATCACCCTAAATAATTAGTTTGTGTGGCCCTTGCACAAGCTCGCATTGGTGTAATAATTTTTCTTTAACCTCAACGGTGTGGATTAATCATTAATAACATGAAGGGCGTTGACCACTACTTATGTCCCTCAGTTGGAACTACAAGTACAAGGCCCTGGAGTTTCGGGACAGCAATCAGCAATTTAAGCCTCACTTTGGCACAAGATGACCACCGATACCAATCAAAATAATCGATATTGCGATTTTCTACAGCCTGATTAATGGTGTTAAGCTCACTGCTATGCTTGTCGGAAAAAAGAAGGCAGCGAGAAGGGGTGAGCGAGTGGTGATGGAAATCGAGCTGCATTGCAAACATTTGCTTGCTTGCGGGAGAATGGTGTTTATTAGGTATTCCATAACTTGATTAAATATCTGATTGTGAATGCGCCATTAAATGTGTGTCGATAACTTTTGTCCACAAAAGGCTGCTAGTTTTCTATAACTATACACATAGTATAAATCACAACAATTGTCACTGTGTGATGCAAAACCTGTAGGATAATGTTCCCTTTTTCGGGCATTGATTATCAAATAACAATGGGTGTTCATTGCTAGGATGAGGGTTGCGGAAAGTTATCTCGTCCATGAGCGAGCAGACCCCCATCCTCGAGGAAGAGGAGACACACACAGGCACCACAAGAGTCGGTGCGTGGTGCTTTGTTTGCTTCTTCACTTGCTCTGATTTTTGGGCGGATAAGTCATCCTTCACAGTGGATGCCCACGCCGTCTACCCCGCCCAAAAATTTCATTTATTTTGTGGTGCTGCGCACAGACCGGCTGCTAAAGGAGCGGATACGAAGGAACAGAAGCCATCAGGCAAGAAGGGCTTAGGGGGTGGCCCCCAAGGGGAGTGTCCTAGTTGCTGACCTATGCAACCATTGTATATGTGTGTGTTTGTTCCTTGCGCGAACAAACACGCACAGGCTCCGCAGTGAAGAGCACACTAGCCAAGCGATAATCCACCACCTCCACGTGCTCCTCTGCAGCTGTTTGACTATGATGAGGCATCCTATGACGGGCCCTTGGACTTTGTCAATGGTGATGGCAGCGCCTCTGAACGGTTGGTGGTGGTGGCCAATCGCCTGCCTGTCACGTGCAGCAAGGACCAGCTTGGGCACTGGCAGCTGCAGGTAGTAAACATGCACACACACACACACACACACACACACACACACACACACACACACACAACACACACATACACACACATACGGAGCATGCTAATGTAATGCCAAGACAGGCACAGTGACTGCTGTCGCATAGATGCCTGTTAACTCTCAAACAAGAAGAGAGACCAGGGCAAGGCGTGTGGAACACCAAAATTTGTCCTCTCTAACACTTACGACTGAACTCGAGCAGCATCAGTGCTCCCAACTCCCCAACATAACGACAATGCAATCCCCATGTTGATTATTCAAACACTTTTCAGGTCAGCGCTGGCGGGCTCGTCAGTGCTCTCAAGGGAGTCAGCACGTACACCACGATGTGGATTGGATGGCCAGGTGAGAGAGCAAAGACCTTTAAAATGCCAGCATGGATTCCGCATGCTCCCAGTTGCACATGTCATATACCATATACCCCTTCATATCACTAAATCTTATAATAAAATTGAAATGCAGGTATCTGGGTAAGGCCTGGGCGAGAAAGGGATGCGCTCACAGCGATGTTGGTTCATGAGGGCTGCATTCCTGTGTGGATCGACCCTACCCTGGTGTGTAAGACTATCCAGTAGTATGTGCTGGTCGTTGTTTTCTCTTCCTTTCTCTAATTCCCTCTGCTAACTTGTGGCGCGAACACAGATTTATTTGGCCCGTGTAGCTGTACGTTTTGGTTTTGTTCCTATATACTGGCTCTGCTGGAACATGTTGTGCATTACACAATGCACAAGGCGAGCACGCTGCCTTTCAGAACACTTGCAATCAAACGTGTGTATGCAGCTGGATATGTACTACAATGGCTTCTGCAACAGCGTCCTATGGCAGCTCTTCCACTACGTGCCCCTCAATATTGACTCCTGGCAAAAGATGTCGGAGCATCGCGCCATGCAGATGCAGTGGCAGGCATATCAAGTAGGTGGAATTCTGGTCTGTGCTCTGATAAGTCCATACCGAATGTTTAGGCATCCTGCAGGAGTGCACTTCAAGAGTCCGCACAGCGCTACAGCTTGGCTTACATTGAAGGCATTGCTACCCTCATGCAGGTTGCAAATCAAAAGTTTGCAGACGTTGTGCTGGAGAACTACATGCCCAACGACATCATGTGGATCCAGGACTATCACCTGATGGTCCTGCCCTCACTGCTAAAAGCAGCAGTGCCCAAAATGAAGGTCGGATTTTTCCTGCACACTCCCTTTCCATCCTCTGGTGAGTTGCTGCGTTGCAGAACAATGCTTGCTTAAAGCCAGTCAAACCCTGAAATACGTTAACATGGCTGCCAGGGTTGTTCAGTTCGTTTTTTGGGGAGCATGGGTGCGATAAAGTTAGCGAAAGTTCCAAATCCTCAAAGTGTTCGAGCAATTCGATGTGACATTTCAAATATGGTAAAATTTGCTGGTTTTCATGGCCATACTCCTCCAAACCGTGCTTGTATTGTCTTACATATGCATATTTTATTATAATTATCAAACACAATAAATAGAACATATGACGGTTGTCTAAGGCTTTCCTGCATTTTTTGTAGAAAAATTTCGTGTTAATTCCTTCACACAGAAATGTACCGAACCCTTCCCGTCAGAGAGGAAGTGCTGCGGGCAGTGTTGGGTGCTGATCTGATTGGCTTCCATACTTATGACTACGCTCGCCATTTCATATCCAGTTGTACACGCATCCTGGGGCTTGAGGTACCTATATAACAATTTATTTTATCATGTATGTGCATGTGTTAGTTGTTAATGTGTGCATGCGCGCTGTGTTAAATGCGTGGATTTTTTAACCTGACTGCCTTGAACAATTTGCTTAACGTTTACAATTTTGCATCAGCTTTTAAAGCTGTCATCACTTCCATGCCTAATATCACCGAAAATTTTTCAGCTCTGCACACAGCTTACCGTCAGAGTTTTGATGCCGTCAAAACTCGTCTCTTGTTCTGCTCCTTTTAGGGTACCCCAGAGGGTGTTGAAAACAATGGCACCATTTCCCGTGTTGGCACCTTCCCGATCGGCATTGACCCTGAGCGCTTCACGCATGCCCTGGAGACGGATGAAGTGCAGTCACATGTTGCCAAGCTGCTGAACAGATACGCAGGCAGAAAGGTACTGTACGAGTCAGTGAATCGCTCTGGATTTGCCTCCCTTGAATGCTTTGTTTCTTTCTGATGCAAGACCAAACTACCCGTTAACAAAAACTACCTGTTAACAACAAGCTACCCGTTAACAACATCTATCTGGTGCTAGCACCGTGCTTCTTTTGTGTTCTTACTCGCGCAGTTTTTTCCCAATACCATCTGCTGACTTTACGTCGATGTTATTTTACGTACAATGGCAATGGCAATCTCAATTTCATTATCAATATTGTCCCTCTCTCCTTTTTTGTAGATTATGCTCGGGGTGGATCGCTTGGACATGGTGAAAGGCATTCCCCAAAAACTGCTCGCTTTTGAAAAGTTTCTTGAGGAGCACCCAGAATGGAGGGACAAGGTGTGCTGTGCATGCTCTTTGTACTTGTGCAAGCATTCAGCATTCCCTGTCTTGCTTTTACATGTCTGGTTTCCACGGGTACAAAAACCCTTCCTCATCCCTGATGCATTCACGACTATCTTGTACAGGTGTTGCTAGTTCAAATTGCCGTCCCTTCACGCACGGATGTCTCAGAATACCAAAAGCTGCGGTACGTTTTTTTAGGAAATTATAAATCGCAGTTTTTGCAGGAGGCTTGTTAGTTTTAAATCAGTGCAGATTCCTATGTTTGAAAACTTTCTTTCCCAATATAAAAGAATTAGCCCAAAAGGCTGAAAAAGGTGTTGCTGCAATTGTGAATCCAAGCCTCTCTGCACGCTTCTACCCTCAGGTCAATGGTGCACGAGATTGTTGGGCGCATCAACGGGCAGTTTGGCACGCTAACCTACGTTCCCATATACCATCTGGATACCTCATTGTCGTTCACAGAGCTATGTGCGCTGTATGCTGTGACAGATGTGGCCCTCGTGACAAGCTTGGTGGGTGGCCCAATTTTCTATTATGGTGTTCAGGGGTTTCCCTCTAGTGTGTTGCACCAAATTTCATTAAAACTGAGGCTGACGGTTGCAAGAGAAATACGCACATGCTCTGTATGTTTTGCGGTATTTTTTTTACAACTCTTGTACATGCTGTTTTGTGTGCCACAAATGATGTCAATATCATGTACCGTACAGCAGCGTTACCATGAGGGGACAAAACTTAGTAAATGAGCACGAGCTAGCCTGTGCGGGGTCCTCAATCATCTTTTCTGATTGAGCAAGGAGGGTCTCTACATGTTACATAAGCAAAAGCAAATGCAAAAACAAGCACTCCCAAAATGGTGTTGGGAGCAAAAAATCAATTCTTAAATGTGAAGATTAGGATTTATACCTAGGATCAAGAATTTGTTATAATGCTTCAATGCAAAATCCGCAAGGCTTTCTCAATTCAATTGTTTTAATTGGCCACGACATCCGCATCAGGGTCAGAGATGTCCGCGGTATGCGGTGATATACTGTGTACGGTATGAAAAAGGCTTCAATAAGACGCAGAGCATCTCAAATCCTTCTTTTGCGTCCATGCTAATTGAAATATATTTTACTGTTGTTACTGCTGCTTACTACTGCCTTCACTTTCAGAAACCCTTAATCTCAGTGTGCTCTAATTTGCCCCTCATGAAATCCTGCTCACAGCGTGATGGCATGAACCTGGTTAGCTACGAGTATGTGGCGTGCCAGAGCGACAATGCTGGTGTCCTAGTGCTCTCCGAATTTGCAGGTGTGTGCAACTGACACCTCACTTTGACCTCTACGGTTGCGTGTCCTTGTGCATGCACACTCTGCTCTGTGCACACAGTTGCTGCAACACCTTAATCAGCGCTTGGTTTGATGTTTTTCAGCACCCAAGCTTGTTGTGCTTTTTTTTCTTCCGGTTCTGATACGTGTCATCTGGAGTCGCATCCTACTCGTTTCAGGTGCTGCTCAATCGCTGGGTGCTGGAGCCATCCTCGTGAACCCTTGGAACATTACAGACATGGCCCAGGTACAAGTCGAGGCTTGCAGGGCAATAGATGCAGGATGTGGTGTTTGACCTTCAACTACCCTGTCACCATATTTGTAGGGTTGGCCAGAACCATACATTTATAGGTATATACGGTGTATATACAGAAATTTTGGCAGGGAAATCACCATACATATGGTCATACACAGTGTGAATATACGGTTCTGGCCAACCCTACATATTTGTCTAGTAAGGTAGCACACATGCCTCTGTCTAAGCAGCACTGTTTCTGCCATTGGGTTTTCTTGCTTTGCGTTGTATTTGGCTGCTATCAGAAGATGATAAACAGGCATCAACACAAAAAGCTGTCTTCTTTTCAACTCCTCTAAGACAATGCGATCCAAAGCGTACTATTCCCAAGCCCTGAGCTGTGTCTTTGGAACGAAACACTGCTCGTAGATCTGGTAAGCGCACTATAAGCTTGAACAGTCCTCAAGTTCACGAGTTATACATTATACACAGGCTATTGAAGACTCGCTGTGCATGAGTGAGGAGGAGCGTCGGGAGAGGCACCGACAGAATTACATGCACGTGCAGGTAAGAAATAAGAGCGGCATACTTGGAGGGTTAGCAATATCATACGTATGATAGCTTACGCAAGTTTGGGAAAAACTGTGTGTCCCTTGGTTTCTGTATTCAATGAGAATGCGCACTGTTTACAGCCGTCATGGTCCTTTACAGCTGTGTATCGTTCTCCTTTCTGCCGTTGTCCATGCCCATATTCTCCCCTCTTCTTTCACAAACACACAAGCAAACATTCACGCGCACACACACACATACATGAAGGTGCGCACACACTTTCAAACTATCACACACATGCATGTGCACACATAGACCCATACCGCCCAGCACTGGGCAGATACTTTCATCTCAGAGCTGAACGACACCCACATAGAGGCCGACCTTCGCATGAAGCATGCCCCCCCACCAGTGAGTAAGGAGGATTACACCACTGCTAGAAATAGGGAATGAAAAGCTAATTGTGTTACCAGGAGTATAGTCTGTGAGGTTCAGCTATTGCGTGCAGAATAGCGAGTATGACAAGCGTTTGGTTAAGAAAGAGGTGTAATGTTTGTTTCCTCCCCACCAACACTACAACTTCTGACTCTGTGCTACATCCCCACAGCTGAACATGCAAGAGGTGGTGCAGGCCTACAAGAACAGCCGCAAGCGCCTCATCGTACTAGGGTGAGTGGCTGTCGTCAGTGATTTTTAGCAAGGAATTAGCAAAAGGAATGCCACAGGCAATTTTGCTGACTGATTTAAATGAGGAATACTTTCTCTCCTAAGTGTAACATTATAGATCACCAGATGGTTGGGTGGTGATGATTTTTAACACCAACGCCCTTGTCGTACAGTAGGGCGTAGTAGTAAACCCTAAGGAAGTAGCATGCGACAAAACTTCCTTACCATGGCAAGCAGCAAGTATAACACAAAACTGTTGCATGACTCACTCAAATCGCAGGTACAATGCCACGCTCACCACCAACACGGATGCACCCATTGGGCGTGCCGGAGGCATGGGCACCAAACGCTCTTACCAGGAGCAGCTGGGCAAGAGCCAGGCTAAGGTCAACCCAAAAATCTTGGCATCATTGCAAGAGCTCTGCAGGGTGTGTGTATGGGTTTGCGTGTGTTTGTGTGTATGTATGTGCGCGTGCGCCCGCGCGTGTGCGCACGTGTGTGCATCTGTTCGTCTGTTAATGAAGGGGTGTAGTGAGAGAGAGGGGTGTGCCACAGTGCTTTTGTAATATCGTGCTGATTAGCTATCATTTAGGTGTGAAACAGGTCAAGAATGAAAAGAGTTTGGTGCGTGTTAGGTGCCCTGAATAGCATTGTGAGCCAATGGAAAGAAGCAGTAATTGCTTTCGTGATTATGCAATGTAATAGGCTAATGAAAAGTGGCTTGCAACAAAATAAGTGTGTACAAAAAAGGAAGCCTAGCGTCAATCGTGCCTTGTTTTAGGCTGCGGCACATATACACACGCTTGGACACATTTCTTATATATGCCAGGACCCCAACAACGTGCTTGTCATCTTTTCTGGCTCCGAAACCCACAAGCTGGAGGATATTTTTGGGGACCTGCCTGTGTGGCTGGCAGCAGAGAACGGCGTATTTGTCAGGCCCTCCCCCCAGCACCTCTCTGCTGACCACCATAATGGCAAGCGGGTGCGTATGTGCATGTTTCTGCGATCGTTGCCAAGCGTTTTTCCCGTCTCTATGCCAGGGCCCTCCATAGGGGGTGCAGTACAGCTTGTGCATCCCATGGTCTTAAGTCACATCGGCCAACAGGACTGTGTGTTTGGTGTGTGTGTTTGACACTTCGGGCAATATAATGCGCACTTTTTGAGCTTGTGTGGTCAAATTTTGCTCTAATCTGACAGCCTTGGTGGTGTGAATTTACAACTACGGAAATATTGCTTCCCGTAGCCTGCCTCATTCAAAGGAGAGCTTGTTTGTTTATGTGCTGGTGAGCTTATTGACCCCAGCTACCGGTCCAGGGTTAGGGTCTAAATTTTGGGGTTTAGGGTTTACTGCCACTGCTACCACTGCTGCTGCTGCTGCTGCTGCTGCAAGTTTATCCATCATATTCTACAAAGCAAGCTAACTTTTGCCTGGTTGCCAATGCAGCAGTGGAAGGCCCTTTTCCATGGCATTGGAAAGGACTGGATGGAAAGTGTCCAGGTAGGAGATAAGACGTACCTGTAGCTTGCCCTTGTTGTCCTTGCAGCCCACAATAGCACTACACTGGTTGCTTCCTCATTTTGAAACGCAATCCTGCAATTGTTTCTTAAAACCATGTCAGTTTTCAGGATATGCATCTTTAAATTTCAGATTAGGTTGTTCTTTCCTGTGTAAGACACGTACATGCAATTTGCGTGCACTTTACTTACAACAGGTCCTGTCTCACCTTCAAACGTGCTCTGCAGCTTGTCTTCGACTACTTCTGTGAGCGGACTCCTCGCTCCTCTGTTGAAGTCCGCGAGACAAGCCTCGTATGGAACTACAGATATGCAGGTGTGACTCACCAAGGCGTGTAGCTTAACAACCTTTCTTCTGAACTGCATTTGTGGGCCATCGTGTTCCAGCTCGTTATGGGTAGTAAACTGGAAATTAGGGGGATTGATGAAATGAGCCACACCACCTCCTCTGCTGCGATGAGTTTGGGTTCATTTCTGTTCGTGTATTCACTGATGGATGCAGATGTTGAGTTTGGGCGCATCCAAGCCAGGGACTTGCTGCAACACTTGTGGACGGGTCCCATTAGCAACGCGCCTGTGGAGATCATCCAGGTGCGTACTAGGAGCACCGTCATGCCTTTGCATGCCGTGATGTAATGAGGCGTTTCTCATTCATTTTAAACTCAATGCTGAACAGCAATTTAAGGATTCTGTAAGCTCACAATGTGACTGGGTGCTCCCTGCTTTCTATGTCTTCAGTCTGTGATATTGCGTATACCTAGCATAAGGGCTTGTGTGCAACATTTGACCTCCTAGCTCACTAGCATGTCCAACTAGCGTGTCCAACAATACCAAGGCTTCTGGCCTCGAATAATAGCACGTACACTGTACACACGTACAATTGCATACACACACATGCGTGTACATGCATACATACACGCACACGTACACAAACAGGGGGGAAAGAGCGTGGAGGTTCGGCCTGTGAGTGTTACCAAGGGCATGTCCACTCAACGCATGGTGGGGCTCATGGCAGAGGTGTATGGCATCGAGGGCGTCAGCTTCGACTTGGTGCTGTGCATTGGTGAGTACAAAATGCGATTTAGCCTTGCATAATCTGAAGGCCAAGATGTTTGTGTATGTATGTCGTCCTTACTTCAGGCGCGGCAACAAAGGCACGCCCACCCTGGCCCCTGTCCTGTTTGGTGTCATGTTTGCCCAAGCTACTGTTTGCCATGGCAACAAGTTTGCTGTGGCCTTTTGTTGCAGGGCGTCTCAAGGTGAACTTTTAGACAGCGTGCGTTGAGGCCGTCAGTTGCCTTTTCAAACAGTGCAATTATTTGTACCTGCCTACAGTTGTCTCCTTGTGCTTTTTGCAATCTTTGCTCGCTCATGTGCACGCAGGACACTTGCTTGGGCGTGATGAGAACATGTACTCCTTTTTTGAGGGCGTCAAAGTTGAGGGCACTGCTGGAGCTAATGCAATGGGAGAGGGCCGGAAGGGTAGCTCTGCCGGTGCTCATGTCCTTCCTGCTGCCACGCAGGTGAGGTTTAAAAGAGCAGAGAGGCCAGAGAGCAGAATTTTGGGAAAGTTAGAGGAGTAGGAAGTCAGAATGCAGGATGTAGATACAGCAAAGTAACGCGATGCACGAAAGGAAGGAGGGGATTTAAATCAAAGTAACAAGGTAGACAGGGAGCAGGCAGGCCAGGGCGTGGGAAAGGGGCGTAGATCAGGTGGGCCAATATAGGTACGGTTAAAGACACAACGTTTCAGGCTGGTAGGAAACAAGTGTGCACGGGATCCCTGTTTTGGTTTCAGGGCTGAGAAGAAATGTCGCAGATGATTTGAGAACTTGACTTAACACCAGGCCCTCTGTCAGCTTGCTAGGGTCGTTTCAGCCTTTGTCTTCATCCTTTATTAATACATTGTGAGAGAGCGCAATAAAAACCCAGGGATCCTCCCCATTACACACATATACACAAACAGGCGCAGCAGCTTCTTCAAGCACTACACAAGCAGCACCAGCACTACTACCACCACCTCCCCGCCAGCCTTCGGCCCCCTGGAGCTTCCTCAGGCAGCCAAATCTCAAGGGGCACCCCTCCAGTGCAAACCACCTCAAGCACTCCCTCTCACTCACGCCAAGCCTCCCAATCCCATATTCCACCTACCACGTACGCGACAACAACAACAACAACAACAGCAGCAGCAGCAGCAACAGCAGCAGCAGCAGCAACAGCAGCAACAGCAGCAGGTGTGGCGCAAGCTCCCCGGAGCAACACGAGGCCTCTGTCGCCTCTGGCATCGGCAACAGTGAAGCAGCAAGTTCAGCAGCAGGGCCAGCTCCACGCAGAGCTGGGGCAGCAGCAGCTGGGGCAGCAGCAGCTGGGGCAGCAGCAGCTGGGGCAGCAGCAGCTGGAGTTTGAGCAGTTGCAGCAGCTCCAAGAGCAGCAGCAGCAGCAGGAGCAGCAGCAGCGACAGCAGCGGCAGCAGCGGCAGCAGCGGCAGCAGCAGCAGCAAGCACAAGGTCAGCATGAAGAGGTATCATTAGCTATGCAATCTGTTAACTCGTCCCGCCTTTCCCATCCCACCCCCAACCATGCCACCCAGCCTCTCACCATACCCTCCCAAGCAGCCCTGTACCCACCCTCCTCGCCAGATGCTACCTCTGCCCCAGTGGCGCCTAACTCGCAGCCTAATCCTTCCAGCAAAAGCATGGCAGGCGATGACTACAGGTGAGCCTCCTTGCTTCGGCCTCAACATGCGTGGGTCTGTCTGTGCCTGTGCCTTCTGCGTGCTTGGCTCCCCTGTTCACAGCGTGTCCCCCCTGCTCATGGTGTCACACCTGTTCTCCGCTGCACACACCAGCGAGTGGGAGTGGAACTCGGCCTATAGGTTATAAGTAAGGGTAGGTCATGACCTCGCTGGGACTCGCCGAGTGTGTGTGAGGCTCGCCGAGCCTCGGCAAGCCTCTTTCCCGGTGTGGAAGACACTTGTCGGCCAGCGAGGATGTCCACTTTTTGGGCGGAATCAGCCCCATCTCCCCAGAAATCCCCAAAAGATTCCCAAATCCGAATTTTTCATGGCTGAATCGGCTGACAGGCCCATCTTTTAACCAAGTATCTTCATTTATAATATTTATTTATTATTATAAAACACCTGGATGAGTTATAAGGGGTGTGCAACAGGGGGGGGGGTGTATACAAAAAAAAATATTTCTGGCTCACACGCCCATATTTTCCACCCGGTCTCAACATTAAGATCGTCCGTTTACGATCACTTCGTGACCACACTTTCCAAAAATTGATTAAATTTCCGATTTCACTTCGTCTGGGGATTATTTTTTAGTTCGAGGGCACTTTGGGAGGGCCCTGTCAAGAATTATTTTTGAGTTCGAGAGATCCCCCTGTGAATGCTCTGCCTGTGCACTGCTACTGCTGTTTGTTATGGCTGAAGCTCTGGCTGAGGCTGAAGCTGTGGCTGAGGCTGCACGGTGATGCCGCACAGCTTCTCACGGTCCCGCTGCTGAGCAACCAGCCTTTCAGCTGGGGACTGGGGCTTCAAGAACCCAGCCAGGGGGTCACTGGCGCGCTTATTTTGATTTTCACCCTCAAAACCACTAAAAATAATTAATTTATCACTTTGAAGTCAGTTCGGAGAGGCCTCCAAGAATTAATAAAAATTTCGTTTTCCGGCCAAGTAATTCATTAATTTCCGAAGTGATCGTAAACAAACGGAATTCATTAGTATATATAGGCGAACAACAGAAAAAGTTTCGGCTCAATCCGTGCAGAGTTGAGAAAGTGATTGTTCTGATCGTAATGCACCAACTAGGGCCTCCCCAGCGAGTGCCGAGCCTCGTTGAGGCTCGCCGAGCCTCGCTGGCAAAATCAGACACTTTATTTACCCACCCTTAGTTATAAGTAGGGATCCAGATACGTCGTATAACCATATTTGTACATGGAAATTTCCGACCGTCTCAGTATCCGAATGACCATACATGTGTTTTGGCCGACCGTATATGTACGACGTATGTACGGCTTAACTGTATATACACCGGATATGGACTGTATTTGCAGGTGGTGCAGGGTTCAATTCCCAGCAACAGCAGTCCTTTTTGCTCTTTTTGATCAAATTTTATTTCTCGCGCCTCTTCTTACTGAGCTCTTCCTTTGCTCTCTTTTCTATAAACGCATGTTTTTTGCATTTATAAATAGTTTTATTGGTAGTTATGGTAGTTGAACTCTCTTATGCACTGAAAAAGGCAATTTTGGGTCTTTTTGGCTTGAAGCAGGCCTAATTCCCCAACCATTCATTCTTGGGGTATAACTGATTGGGTAATGCGTACTCAGCTCTTTAGGAGCTGCAAAATGACCCCCTATCAGGAGGCTCCAGGAAATAAAATTTTGTATAGGCACGTATGATTTTTGGGCTGGACCCCCCTGAACCCCCCTTCCGGTGCCCCCACCCGGACAAAAAGGGTACCAATCTGTTCCTTTTTCAAATAGGCATCCATCTGCATACGCATCAAGACCTAAAACTGAAGTGTTGCAGAGTTATGGGGCAAAACCTGAGATACGGACGCCCATGCACACGTGACCTACCAGGCACCCATAACTGGCTTGCACAGTCCCACATTGCTTCCATTTCTTCAGAATTCCACTGAATATCTCATGCTGGCACAATCCTATAAGTTTGGGGTAAATTGCTGCTTCATTGGCTTGACTCCCCCGCAGCCTGCACCCGAGCGCGTGTGCCTCTGACTTTTGGACATGTCCACAGACCCCCCCCCTTAACCCAATTTGCTCAAAAAGGGTGCCAATCGACTAAGCTTGAGCTGAGGATTTCGATGATACCGTTTGTTTACGATCACTTCAGAAATTGGCCAGAAAACGAGAATTTTTGTTAATTCTTGGAGGCCTCTCCGAACTGACTTTGATGTGATAAATTAATTATTTATAGTGGTTTAGAGGGTGAAAATTGAAATGAGCTCCAAGCGCGCCAGTGTGAACCCCCTGGCCGGGTTCTTGAAGCCTCAGCCACAGCTTCAGCCATAACAAACAGCAGTAGCAGTGCACAGGCAGCTTTCGCAGGGGGGCTGAACTCAAAAATTTATTCCCGACAGGGCCCTCCCGAAGTGCCCTCGAACTCAAAAATAAATCCCCAGACCCCCTCACGAACTGAAATCAAAAATCTTATTAATTATTTGAAAGTGTGGTCACAAAGTGATCGTAAACGAACAATATATGGAAATCCATGTAAGGTTTGGGCCGACCCTAGTTATATGATGCATATGAGTAGGTATGGGTAAGTAGGGTGTATAACTTTGCCAGCAAGGCTCGTCGATATAGGCCCTAGTTGGTGCATTGCGGTCAGAAAACCACTTTCTAAAACTTGCGCGGATTGAGCCAATTTTTTTCTGGAGTATTTATAAATAATAAACACTTATTGTGAAGAGACCGGATTGAAAAGAATGTAGGAAATGTTTGGAGAATCTCTCGCGATCGGTATTCCATTTATAAAAATTTATAGAGGATTTCCCCTGATTCTCCCCACAAAAATGGACGCCCTAGTTGCCGTCTAGGCTTTGACGGCAGTGACGTCGAGGCTCGACGAGGCTCGACCTTGTCGAGCCTCGACTAGTTTAGTTTAGTTTAGTTTGGATTACAAAGGCATTCAACCTGGAATGGCTGCTCAACCTATGAGAACGAGGTAAACCTCAAAACAAACCAAGTAAAAGAAGGGCTGAAACGCAACTGGAAATTGCTAATCTTAAACACACGAGAAGAAGTAGGCAAAAACACATTAAAGTGTAGAAGTTGGTTCACCAAAGTAGACGCATACTGAAAATTAGATACCTTTCAAAAGGTCAAAACCCACAAACATTGCACACAAAAAAATTGGACAAGTTGGAAACGCAGGGACAACTGGAGTTAGAACACAAGTGTGAGACTACTGAAACTGGACTGCACAACCGACTGGTCTGCTGGTCTGTATAACCTACTGCACTGGTACTGAAACTTAGCATGGACTAACTGCTGCTACTGCTGAATCGTGGTGCCACCATCTCCTCATATACTGTGTCGACCGAGGTCTGGTAGATGGGGCACCTGTAGGTGAAGGATAAGAGCAAAAAATCACTTTAAACTGAGTCTGTGTCAAAACTTTGAACATGTTGGTGGCGTCTAGTGTTCAAGTGCAGGGCAGCAGCTGGAAGTGTAGTGTTGATATAGTGCTATAGATGCTGTTCCTCTGTGAGGCTGGGTGCTGATGTGTGCAAGTGCTGTTTCCATGGTTTCCATCCATCCCCATTCCCGCTGCAAACTCAAACGTCCTGGGGTCCCGTTGTATGCTGTGTGCTGTATGCTGTTTCTGTAAGGGTTTCTGTCCCCCCCTCGTCGATGCTGTGCAAGGCGAGCGGTCATATGCGAGTTAGTGCTGTTTGCATGGTTTCCATCCATCCCCATTCCCGCCTGGCCAATGACGTCCTGGGGTCCCGGTGTGTGCTGATGCTGTATGCTTGCTGTTTACAGGGTTTCCGTCCCTCCCTCGAAAGCTGCAAACGAAGCCGTCGAAGGTCCCTCTAGCGCTGATGTGTGCTTTGCTGTTTTAAGGGGTTGCTGTCCCACTACGTGCTTGTGTGATGCTGTAAAGCTGCTGTGCGCCTGCTGCTGCCCCAAACCCAATTCGCTGTTTGCCTGAGATGGTTCGGCCCCCCCGCCCAGCGGACGAGGGGGCGAGTAAAAATGTGAAAAAAAAATAAAAATCGACTAGAGGCTGGCACAACCTTACATATGAGAAAGCTACATCCACCCATCTCTACCCATCAGGAACGCATTTATGTGTCTGGTGGGAAGATGCTGAGGGTACTTCTACGTTGCTGTTCTCGTCATCTTGGCTCTGCTGAGCGCTCTCAAACACAAATGAACCATCCCGCCTCTCACTATATGCACTTTTTCATGCACGGGAGCGAGTTCTATTTTAGGAAGAGAACAAAGGCCGCTTCTCAGCAACCTGTATTTCAGCCATTTCTCTGCCCTAATACTAAAGAATGCACGAATGAAACACACGCAGGAGTGACTTTGATGGCAGCAACACTGTGGAGGGCGATGTTGAGAGCAGCCAGGGAGTGGGGCTTCGTTTGTGTTCTGCATCTGCTCCTCCCGACAGCAATGGCCACCTGCTGCCCAGGCAACCAGGGGTGTCAGAGCCAGGTATGTGTGGGCCAATGTGTTGGATATCAAAAGGCCAGGTATGTGTGGGCCAATGTGTTAACTATTAAAAGGAGTCGCTAAATATTGTATCAAAGCCTGGTGTGTTTGGACGCATTTGTTTGCTTAATACTGAAAGGGGATGCAAGTATACAAATATACAATCAGGTATGAAAGAGCCTTGTGCGGGCCTACACATGAGATTGAAGTATATGAAGAAACTCAGAGGTTACAATAACTGGATACATAGCGTGATCAGTTATTGTTAACATTCTCATCCACGCCCTGTTTCCCACTGACTCGTCTAATCCCCCTTAAAGCACTTCTGACGCGAAGAGTATTGGCCTCATGGCCTCAAGCGCACTAGCAGGAAAAGCGGTCTGTGAGAAGGCTAAGTCTGTTAATAGAGGGCACGATCATTTATTTATGCAAGCCACTGGTCCTTTGCATGAGGCAGCAAGTGGACGGCAAGTCACCCACAGGATGCATGTGTTCTTTGTATGAGGCAGCAAGTTATCCTTTGCGTGTGTGGCAGTGGTCCTCTGCATATGGCAATTAGGCAACAAGTAATCCTTTGCATGAGGCAGCAAGTTGGTAGCAAACATGTGCCGTATGTAGATTTCCAAAGGTTGTGAATGTATTCTATGCTGCCTTGTTTCCTGTTGCCCAACCATTTCAGAAACTGCCATCGTAGTTTTTTTCTGCTCTTCGTTCCTCTTGCTTTTGTTTCTGCTATTTATTGCTTGTGACCGCAGCTTACGTATGCTTTGTATCACGTCTCCAAGCTCAGCCTTTCGTGTTAAAGCCAATGCTAAGTAAAACTAATTACAACTAGCGCTGGGCTAAGTAGTTTTTGAACCATATTGAAGGTTCTCCTTTGCATGGGGTCTTCATTGCTATGCAGAACCATACCACGATGGAAGGAAGCACCTGTGAGCTGTGCTTGCACCTGTAAACAATTGCAAAACGTACACAGGACACGCTGCATTGCCCCGGAAGGACATGATACCTTTTATCTTGCTGAGTGACCAATGCTCCCTATTGCTGACTGCAGAGATGAGTGGCACAGACGACTGCTGGGGAAACTGGGGCCAAAGACAAGGCAGCAGCACCCCTGCGTCAATGGTCAGTACTCATCTCGAGTACCATGCTGAAGTGCCTTTGTTACACTTATGTGGCCGCTGCGCTGTGACGTTCGTTGCACTTGTCTGCTGTTGCTTTGAATAAGGAGAAAGAAAGAACCACCAGTAAAGGAAAATAACCCTTCGTATTTGCTAAGGAACAGTAGCCACTCAGGCATCAAGTGCCGTGAGCTCCTTCGACGACAAGTTTAAACTAGACTTTGTTATAATACCCTTCATAACAGCAGGCTTGCAGCTTGCAGGCTTTGTTAAAACTCGCTTTTTGGAATTGGCTCCTGGTTGGATGATGAAAAGAGTGGAAGGCTGGGAAATGTACTGGTTATGCAACGTAGTTGCAGAGTGCGCATGGAGCTTGGACGCTAAAATATAAACCTAAAACATCATGACCCAGTTCCTGGAAAGGCTCCAGGGTGTGAGCTTGGTGGATGGTGCCACCAACACCCACGAGGACCATTTGGAGAGTAAGGGGGGCTCTTTGAAGAATGGTGCAGAGGTCTTGGCGCTGTTCCTGCACAACGCTCAAGTTTAGCTCTCCTCATAGGACTTGATCTCAATGTAGTGGATGTCACGTCGATGTTTGCCAAGATCTTTGCCGACACGTCTGCTTTGCTGGTGGCATTGTTGCTGAGGTGCTTTTAGTCTCCCTCCATTGCCCCCTGTCACTTTAAAAATCCGGCCTCCTCATTACTTTGTCCTTGTTATGCTTACGCTGACAAATGCATTACTGTGATTGACGCATTCATTGCAGCCACAATAGTACATGAGGCCCACGATTGGTCATTACATAACTACAGGATTCTGGGCATGGATTTCGACATGACAGCCAGCCAACCATTCCCCAGGAGCTACCTGACTGCTTTCCGCCTCGTTACTTGTTCACTTGCACCGTGGGCCGCAATCGCTCAAAGGCCAGGTGAGGGCCATTGCGCTGATAAAGCTCTACATTTGAACTTGTGCTCCCTGAACCAATTGTTAACTTGGCGTATGCTTAAATTTGAAAGTGCTGTTATCATGCAATGCTTGGGAAGGTACAGGAGAGTGCGTTGTAAATATGTACTCCTTTATGGCAAGACTGGCAAGAAACTACATAGAATCAGTATGTTTTAGGATTCTTTTGGCAGGGATGTCAGATTGGTTTTACATACTCACGTACTCTAAACAGACCACCCTTTGTGTGAGAGGCCGCTTTTGGGCTTTCAGGGCATGTGTTCAACCCCTTCACTACATTCATGTTTAAAATTAGGTATGCGTTGGGAGCTGCATCCGAAGTGTCTGATCTTTTGGACAGCATTGTGCAGCAGGTGAGCAGTATGGTACTTGTGGCCTTTATTATTGAGTTTCTCCTCTCTGCAAACCGTTAGATGTGTTGGCACCAAACCCGCCTATGTTTGATGTATTGGCACAATTATGCGTAACACCTCCCTTACAGCAGACACCTTGTGTGAGAAGAGCATGTGTGTTATGGACAGCTTGGTAGAGGTATCCGTCTCAAATTGCTGGAACATGTTTGAGAAAAAGAGATTTGCTCTTTCTTGTCTTGCCAGCCCTGTTTTCTTGTTTTGTTGGTGGCACTTTCTCAGCAGTAGCAATCCCCATGTACACCGCCCAGTTTGAGTCAGTGACTAAGTAAGGGCCGAGTTGCTTCTGTTATTGTGTTGCAGCTGGTAAATGGGGGTTGGCCAGAGACCTGCATACAACTTACAATCATTAAATCAGCAGAAAAGCTGTAAGGTAAAGAGTCACATACGGGGTATTCGTACAACTCTGGCCTGCAACGACAAACCCTTGCAATGACACGCAGCATCCTCATCAACCTGACGCCTGGGTCCATATCTTAAATGCACAGGCCATCTACCACCAGCAGCCCCCCACCTTGCCCCCCCACCCCCACAGCCAATCCCAGGTATGCATACCTTAATTTACCATGCAACTCTTTCTGACATGCACGTAGAATGCGTAATCCTGTAAACCTGTAAACGCAGTCACTTGCACAAACACACACATATATACAAGCACGTATACATGCATGCACGTACTTGCACAACTTCACATGCACGTATACACGCTATGTAAACACTGTACCATGCACACATAGGAGTGTGCCACAGGGCCTGCAACCTCCCCCTTCACACCTGGGGCTGGGGCTGGAATAGACTCTAACAGCAGGGTGCAGAGCTTCTCCTCAACAGAGCCAGTTTCTCCAGACTCCATGTTCACCCTCATTAACAGCTGGTGGGTGAAATACATGGCCCTTTGTACGCGACTTGCTGCATGTGTCTGACCATGTGCATTCAACAGTACATTTCGCAAAGAGTACCTTGTTTGATTGACTTGTGATTTTGAAATGCCCGTTGTTTTTTCGCGATTCTGAAATGCCCGTTGTGCTCAATTGAGTGAGAGGAAGAGGCTGCATCCTCATTTTGTAAGCTTCATTTGATGTTAACGCCCTTACACATGTCATGACGTATGCCATGATGTTAACGCCCTTGCACATGCCATTATGACGTATGCGAGTCGTACATGGGCATCAGGATGTGTGCGTGCATTCGTCTTGCCTCAGAAGCCCCTCAAGATCCATACAGGCATGCTCCACTTGACTGTTTTACACAATGCTTGACCGACCAAGTGTGCTATCTCCTGTGGCCGCTCAAACGCTTCTTGCTTTCCTCCGCGTGCAGGAAGAACTTTCGTACGGCAGGGACTGGCGTAGTCACCCCCACGGCAGCAGGGGCTGATACATTGCCTCCTCAACAGCAGCAGCAGCAGCAGCGACACCAGCAAGGTAGCACTCCATCCGAACACCCTCCCACAAACTTGTATGCGAGTCAGAAGCTGCTGTCTCTCCTTTTAAGGGGGTATAGCACAGCCATTTGTATGTGAGCCGTGCCTTAATTTGCATGAACTTGGCACTAAGCCTTTGCGGCCTCGTTCTCTCCGTTGCTGCCCAAACGTTGGCCTCTTACAGCCCTACGTACACACACACACATATGTAGGCACACACACCTCAGTACACGCACTCACCTTTGTTTCTCTGTGCAGCCAGTGGCACCATGCAGGCCAGAGACAACCCGGGCACCACTGCCTCCTCTTTAGGGCAGCAACCCCAAAGCACGCTCCCCCCCTCCACCCTTCACTCACATACATCTGGCTCGGTGGTGAACAGCTGGGCCCAGGGTGCTGCTGCGGCTTCTAACGTGCACCACCAGCAAGTGCAGAAGCAGCAGCAGCTGCAGGACCAGCAGACACTAGCAGGTGAGGGGGAAACCTATACCAATAGGTGTGAGCAAGGGGAGCATCTGAGCAATTCATTGTTCACACTTTCAGTGGGCATAACATCCAGTGGGTGGCAGCTGAAATAAGCATAAGCCTTTGCACCTCAGATTGTCAAAAAAATGGATATGCTTTTAGAATGTTTCTAGCATTTGGGCACCTTGACATGAATTGTACTATTCAGGCTTAACTCTGATATGCAGTTTAAATAGCAGTTTAGCATCAAAGCTGGCTGTCACCACGCACATGTCTGATTAGCCGCGACGTGAATTCTACTTTTTCTGCCAAAGCTTCATAACCAGAGCTGTGCAATGACGGTGTGACGGTACGGTTTGTTAAGAAACGGTCTGACGATTGATGCCATGAACGACGGTGTCAAGCTGTCATTCAGAATTTGGGGACTGTCATGACGGTGCATGACGGTACGGTCCAAAAATCGCATTTTGACCCCAAAATGGCCATTTTGGCTCTTTTCTCCTCAACTCTAAATGTTGCATGTGTGTTATTTGTACAAACAAATGATTGGTATATTACTGAAAGGAAAAAATTAGAAATGTTTGTTTGACCAGGATTTGAATCCTGATCTCAACTTTTCACAGCAAAAAAGCACTTGACGGTGGGTTTACACAGTATTACAGCGGACTGTTTCCTCGACTGTCTGGATGGTCGACACCATCATTTCTGAAACACCATCAATTTGATGCTCTGACGGTACGGACCGTCAACCGTACCGTAATTACGGTGCAAAAGTGCTATGACGGTGTCATTGCACAGCCCTGTTCATAGCATACAGGCCTGTGCACTTATGCCATAAAGATAGATTTTGGATTTTTGTTACAATACCAATAATTAATTATCCCATACAGTACGGCACAAATTACAACCGGCCAAAACTACGGTGTCAGACCGTACAAGACGGTGCCACCGTACAGTTGATCTTGAAAAGAATTTTGCCGTTTGGCTCAAATCCCGACCGGAAACTTTATTCTCTTCGCAACAATTGTTCCTGAATAGAACACAAACAATTAACCAGGAGTCAAGTACTGCATCTGACTAAGTTTCTATGCAAGCCACTGCTGGGCCCTTCCCCTGAGCTGATGCAGCCCCAACCCAGCCTCAGGGTCGTTCAGGGAAGCATTATGTGGCGTCAACATGTGAGAGGAGCATGCTGTATGTGGAAATGGGAAGTGTTGGTGCGGAGAGGCCTTTCTGACGCCAGCTTGGCACTGTACCGTACTCTGTAAAGCATATTGCGATTAATTACGGTAAATTACGGTCCTCCAAATTGCAAATATGCCGTAATATACAAGATAACGGTTTACACAACAAATAGTGTACCGTACCGTACACCGCATAGTGCACAGGCCTGATAATATATCACCTGAGCTTTAAAATGAGTGATCTTTGGTAATGGCTGTCCCCATGAACCCACCCCTTAGCAAGCCAAACAGTCCCAATATGCCAATTTTGGCTCTATCTCCCCTTTCCCTTCACCATTATGGGACCTGAAAGTTGATTGGAACACTTCTACAAAAAAAGCAGGTAAAAAGACCCAGTGGCCCTCTATGCCCTCTAAAATTTAATATCCTTGATAATTCACCCCGATACTCTGGTGTGAAAGTGAGGGTGTGAAATGGTGCTGAAAAAAGCTCCAGCCGAAATTGCTGCACGTAACGCAGCATATAATTCACCAAATTCCGACAGGTCACTGATTGGCCACATCAAATTTTATTAAATTCTTTGTTTTGGTCCGCAACTCTGAGAGCAAAAACCAGGCTGAAACTTGAAACGGGTACGGAGCTACAGACATTTATCTTTTTCCCCTGTGTCCCCTGTGTGAATGCCTTCCACTCGCCGGCATTCCCAGTACCCCTGCCCCAAATTTAACATTGCAACATTGTTATATAACATTTATAATGCTTATATCATGAAGCAGAGGTCGATCAGGGCAACTTCAGAAATGCACCTGTTCCCTGCCAAAGTGGGTGCAAAATACGCACCAGGCCCCACAGAACCCCCCAGAATGCCAAATTTCCAGCAAATGTCAATAATTTATATATAACATCAAGTATCTTGCATTCAGATGAGGTATAGGGGGCTTTGAATTGGGTAGAAAGCTAAGTGAGAATGGTTGGAGGTTTGTTCATGGGGACAGCCTAATTTCCTCACATGAACAAAGATTATTGCAAAAGTTTTGAGGCAAAAGAGACACTATGGTTGGTGAGGTTCCATATTACAGCATTAATATGAATATTAGCGTAAGAGGGGTCAAATTAAGTCGCAAGCTAACCCCCTCCAGACCTAGCTTTGAGCATCCAGTATCGTTTTATGGCATAAAGCTAATATGCTGGTGGGATTTGGGAGTGAAATGTGCTTGCTTGGGGTTTGGTGGCTCAATACATGAACATTTTGTGCTAAAATCTAGGCTAAAAACATCGTGCAGGCCAGCAGGGTCGTCCATATCAGCCAAAAGTTATAGATGTCAAGTGATACAACATTTATTTGCATAGGAAAGATACATTTTAGAACTTTGCCTCCGTCGCCTCCCTCTGTCAGTCTGCCATCATCAAGTTTTTATAGGGTTGAACATTTTGTGTTTCAATACCTGGTTTTGCCTGCTCAAAAGCTCATACAAAATTCTACTGTACTGCCAGGAGGCTGCAAGAAGCACAACTTTTGGAACACCCCTGTCCGCCCTGCTTAAAACTATATATTCGGAATCCTGGGATTAAGAGCTGTCGATTGGTATATGCATGGGACCGATCCGAGGAGGGGGGG
>Ga0307942_1000810_pt1 | contig 23396 bp, 23 predicted proteins | sample OrgLakmetagen175_FD_201846 | JGI IMG/M metagenome (GOLD analysis project Ga0307942, IMG submission 201846) | Saline water microbial communities from Organic Lake, Antarctica - #175 | ecosystem: Environmental > Aquatic > Non-marine Saline and Alkaline > Saline | place: Antarctica: Organic Lake... | reverse complement strand
GCTGACTTGAGTAGCTACTTGCATGACCTTGCTGGATTGAAAGGCCATAATTAAGGGGCCTGTCATCAGGTTTCCTTTTCCGCGAGCGAGGTGACACGATACCTCTAAGAGGATGTCGTCGTACCTTACCACTCATCTATTAAAGAATTAAAAGGCTTAGTAGTAGCGGGCGAAAAACGAGGGATTTTGTCCACTACATTAGTGGACAATGTGTCCACTGGCTTAGTGGACAACTTGGTGTGAGTTAGCTCTTGAATTTTATCAGAGGTCCAGAACGTGCGACGTAAATCAAATTGTTTTAAATTCTATCCCCAACATAAAACATTCATCATGGCGAGACTAAACATCGATTTTGAAATCGGAGTGGCAGAGGAAGCCCTTCAGCCACCCCCTCTCTCATCCATCAAAGCAGGTGCCTCAGTGTGCATAAGATATGCCGCTGCAGCAGCCCCCTCCCCCTCTCCCGTGGGGACAGCAGAGACAGCGCAGCAGGATGAACAAAAAATGCCAGACCAGGCAGGTGTAGAGCCTCCTCCTTGCGCAGAACCCAGTGGCAGGGTGTGCCTGGATGCCAGTGGTCAGCACCTACTTGGAGCTGTGCCTGAAAGCGCAAGGAAGAGACTAGCATCTTTTGGCGACGAGCTGCAGGGCAGCATCCGCTCCATAAAGCGGAACGAGGCAGGGAGGCCGACACAGCTCCTTGTGCGTGTCCAAGTTGTAAATGGGCAGCCAATGCGGCAAGGTGGGGCTCTTGCAGTGTAAGCAGTTACGCAATTAAGACGGTAAACTCCTGGCCACCACTGAGCATGCAAATGCGTAATCCCTTACCTTCGTAAACGCTGACCCTGCTATGCAGCAAAGCCAGCTGAGGAAATTGCAACTGGTCAGCAACAGCCGCAGCAACCGGTTGCCACGGAATACGAAGTCAATGCTGATGGTTTCCAGCTCAGACGTGCACAACTAGAGCAAATCGGTGACTGAGCCATGCGTTGCAGAGCTTGACATGCAGCAAGGAAACCAAGCGTAATCTGTGTTGCTTATGCCCCCTCTTGCTTGATTGCTACGCTTTGTTGCGCTTACCGACACAGTACATTCGCGCCCTCCTCTACTCATTGCAGTTGGCAATGAAGAGCTGCGCGTGACACTAAAGGACGAGCGGCTGCAGAGGTTGTTAGCAGAAGTTGATGGCAGTTCCAATAGAGAAAAGGTGAGGGAAAAGGTCTTGACCTCACCTTCTTTGAGCATCTGCTTTGAACACTGGAAGTTCCTTGCTGTTACACTGTATACTTGCATGCAAAAGGGGCCCATTGCGAGTCTGATTGTCAAAAGTTCTGCGCTTTGTGCCGTAGCGTGAACTTTAACAGAGCTCTTGCTCATTCAGACAGACATCAACCTTTCGTCAAGCCTCTGTCTGAACACATCCTTCGATGCATGTAGAAAATCGTCATTCATAAAATTGAACCATTAATTTTCCATCTGGACACCATTTTGCTGTTCTGCAGGCCTTGGATACCGCCATGCAAGGCCCCGCATTTCAGGAGATTGCTGACAAGGTGTGTGTGTGTGTGTGCGCGTTAGAATGCTGTTTTTCGCGTTTTTATATGCTATTCTTGTATCGTCATCTTGGCAAAGTGCCATGAAGTATACGCGGTCTGTTTGTTTCACGCCTTAATGCACACACGACTGGCCAGCCTCTCATACACCAGCCCTGTGCTTTGGATCTGTATTCCACCTGTCGGCAAGGAACGCAAGTCAATGCTGTGTTTCTGATTTGTTTAGTATACTGATAAATTAAACAGCATTTCCAACCAAACACTCGGTTAGGTGTGGTGAATTGAAAGTACAGACAAATTAGAACGGAACCTAGAAATGCCTGATGGGGGGAGAAATGAGGGTTTGAGAAGCTTGATTGTAAGTTTCCGTGATAAACATCTTCTTTTTACAGTTTCAAGCAATAAATAACATGAATAAATAATAAAACAATACAGCGAGAGATATCCCCCTGCTTTTATGGAAATTATACTTAGCTTGGCACACATGCAGACATCCACAAACAGAGCAGGGTAATTTGGTGCTTTAAAGTTGCCGTATATGTACAGCGTATATACTCAGAATGGTGAGTGGAATATTGCCCAATATTATCTAGACATACTGCAGCACTCCAAGCTTGGTTGGTCAGAATTATGGGCCCCCGAAGTTCATCTTAGTCATTGCATGCCCCCAACTGTTGCTATCGGTACTGTGCTTAGATAATCTGCAAATGGATAATGAACGAGGCCCCTCAAAATAAGTTAAGCCAAAAGTGAGTAAGCTGTTCCTTGCAAAGTTTGGGCTGTCTTATGGGGGAGGTTCTGGGCTTCCCCTAAAAGACTTGCAGTGTTAAAGTACAGGCATCACCGTCAAAGTAGGGTTGCATTTTTTAACAAACAGACAAGGTTCTGCCTGGGAGCACCTGAGGTCGCCTGCCTTGGCCTGAGACAAAGTTGCTTGCAAGCATTGCGGCTAGCATTCCTCAGCTTCACGCACATGAAGTGGGCACAGGGAATGGGCAGACCATGCACAGCCTCTATTTGGGGGTGATGCTTGCAGGCAAGCCCCTCGCTCCAGGAGGAAAACATTCCTGAGCAGTAGATGTCTTGTTTGCTTATTTGTCTTCCTGATGAAGATATAGGAGTGGGGGAGGGAGCATCAGGAAGGAAGGAAGACGGCAGTAAAAGCGGTCTTGTAGGCCAATACAAAGCACACACGTATCACATATACTGTACCTTAATAAGGTGGCTTTAAGGTGGAATATTTTAATATTTTGCAGGTGTGGGGGGAGTTGGTTGGCCGGTATCGTACAAGCGCACATGCTTGCGGTGTGTGACTGTGTTCGAGTGGTTTCCCTTTTGTTACTCTGCCAGAGGTACTGCATAGCAACCTTGCTTACAAGTAATTCTGGACAGCTTGAGGGAGGAGTTTTGTTTGTTCACCCAGGTATATTGTTCTGTTCCTTCATATGGTGAGCCATGGCAAAGGGTGGCTAAAAGGTTGTTGCACCTCCCAATCAAAGCTTGCCGAGTCCAAAAAAGGTGCTTGGCACTTGCCTAGGAGATCTATGTTGGTGCATGTCACGTGTTATGTTTGGCAGTTTGTTTACAGAGAGGGAAAATTGAGATTCTAACGCACTCGGTAGAGTGCTCGTTTGGATAAACAGGCACTTTTTTTCAAGGGAGGAAGAGAACGGGAGGACTTTAACTCACAAACTGTCTTAGTATGCCGGCCGTGGGCCATTGCTTCCACTCCCAGTGGTTTTCTTCTTCAATCACTATTTTTGACACTGAAGCCTTTTCCTTCCTGCTTGCAGCTGTTGGTGTTGATGGATGCCACGCCACACACAAGCATTGCCCCCCTAGCATCTGCTGTACAGCCACCGTTGACACTTTCTATAGGCCACGCATCCTGATTGAAACTCATGCGTTCCACGTGCTTCCCTTTGTGGGACAAACATGATTTAATATTTCATAATCGTGAACAAATTTTGAACTTTTCTCTCGAGTTCTCTCTCAAATTTGTATGTCTATAATATGCTGGAATACCTTGATAATTGTTTCTCGTCAGAAGGATAACAGTAGCTTCTTGCCCTCAATCTTCATGCCGTTTTCCTTCTAGCCCACAGGCAAATAAGTAACTCATTAAGCTCCTTCCCCTTTCCCCAAGAAAAGCTACGCAGGCAGTTAAAACCACTCCCCACATTAATTAAGGAAAAGAAAGCCACTTTGTTACCGTAAAACTTTATTCCCTTATTAGCAGACAAAAAAGGCCCAGTCAGAGAGGTTAAGGGGTAAGGGGTAAGGGGTTACACAGCTATATCCGCCAGCGAGGGCAGTTGAGCTATAGCATAAAAAAGCCAGCTTCAAGAAGAGAAAGAGGCCAGACTGAACAAGACACCTGAAAAAGAAGCTAGAGGGAACATGAAACTGATGTATGTAGAAGAGAAAAATGAATAGAGAGGTTAAACAGAGTACTAGAAGAGAAGAGAAGTCAGCCCCTTCCCCATACTTAGTAGGGGGCGCACTGACCATGGACCTCAACTGGAGACACCAGCGCAACATTTGCATGGACGAGAACCGGGAGCAAAATTTATGCCTTTACTCAAGAAAAAGGGAAATAACTACAAAACAGCTCAAAGGCCTCCTTACCATCATTCAAGGAGCCGGTTTCAAGCCAAGCATGCAACCCTCCTAATCCCCATTAATTTTTCCTTTCCTTTTCGCGGTGGAGGAGCTTTTATGGTACTTGGTACCAAAGTGGCTCCTTTTCCTTATTTCATGTGGGGAAAAGTGACTTTCACTGCCTGCTTAGTTTTTTCTTTTCACTTCTTATGGAATTATACGTGGCTTGACGTGACCGATCAGCATCCAATAAACCAAACAACCTAGGCAGCTTCCAGGCCACCCTATTGTAACCATTTCCTTGCCAGATCAAATTGTCGTCTAAATCACGAAGCGAACAATTCTTTGCTTTCTGATCAAATCAGTCACAGCAAAGTACAAGACTCAGCACGTTAACTAATACCCCCTTATTATGTTTTGCTGCCAAATCAACCCTCTGACGCAACCAAACCAAGGTCCTCCTGGACCTTCTCCAAGCACAGGTAGACGATCAAGGGACAACTTATTCATTTAGCGATATAGGTGACATACTTCTCCCATCATACCTTGCAAAAATATGCAAGCCTTGCTACACGTGCGACCTAGGCTACTTTAGTGACCATATACCACTTGTAGGCATCATACTACCAACATTATAAATTATAAACCTACAATCCACATTGAAACCGAGTAGCAAGAGTATCACCTCCTATCTACCCCTCTACACTATAGTGGCTTTGAACCATGGCTACAGCGTGGCTTGTCTATTCGTAGCAGCTTGCTACTGGATTCAGGCCAAGCCCGCAACCTGAAAAGAACAAGCGACGTAGCCTGAGCAAAAAATTCCATCGGATCAAAGAAATCCACCACTTATTTTCCTCCCCTTTCATCAATGCCCAAGGCACCACCACAGAAATCATTCGACAAAACAGTGCCAACCCATCACTTCAAAAGGCAGTTCAAGCAATTAGGCACATCAAACCCGATCAGCCCCTCAAAGAGCAGTGAGACAACATCCACACTAAAACCAGGCAAGCCATTACCAGCATGGGTGCTATCAATAACAAGAAAACCAACACATTAGCCCGTAAGGTGCAAGAAAGATTTATCAATAACGCACCAAAAAGAGCACACAAAGAGTAATTCAGATACCTCAATGCATAACCACGGGCAGCAGGCCTTCAAACTATAAAATATCCCGAGCCCGGCACAATTGTGACTGAGCCAACCAAACAAGCACAAGTTTTTGAGAAGTACTTCAAAGATTCCTGGCAAGCCGTACATATCAAACATGGCACTTACCTCCTTGATGAGGCACCTAGAAATACCCTTGGGAACACGCAGAGAACAAGCCTGGGATTCCACCTCCAGATCCCTTTAAACTACAATCAAAAATAAGTATAGCTGAATTAGAAGGCGCTTAAACAGGGACTGGCTGCACTCCTCAATACTAGAAAAAAGTGCCTTCAACGATTGCATCAAAACTCTGAGCGACATTAAATCTCCAGGAACAGATGGGATTTGTCAGATCAAATTACGGTCACTGCAAAGTATAAGACTCAGCACATCTACCGATGTGTGTATCTGTAGGACCATCATTCATCCGAGCCAAGGACCATCATTCGTCCGAGCCACTCGCATGTTGGCTGGTTTCTGGTTGAATGACAGTGAGGAAAAGCTTTGAAGACAAGCTCAGGCAAACGTCGTGCTGTGTATGTTGTGTATGTTTTGTGCATGTGAAATGTGAGGGGAAGGACAAGCTTACATCTGTGTTTCTCGGTTGGTGCTTCTCTGGAGCCACTCGGTTTTGCTGCATTGCACTCAACAAGCGTATTTCTTACATCTCGTAACATGGTGCAGACCCACGGTCCTTAGCGAGCCAAACATGGCGCTATGCATTGCACATGTCTTTGTCTCACGCTGCCCTCAAGAAGAGGGGCGGCAGTGATTCCCGCACGCTTATAGTGATATGTAGCTTTTCTTGTGTGTTTTCTGGCAGTTTATGCTATTGTTGAGACAGAGTACGGCACAGGGTGTGACGTGTAGTGTTTGGAGCTGGGATTGGGTACTTCAATTTAGCAGAGTTTGTTATCCTTAAGGCTATGTTATGAGCTCCCTACATCACTGGAGTAAATGGGTTGATACATTTTCTGATTTCATGATATCATACTGCAGAACATCATCCTCTGCACATTTTTCACGTAATCTTCTAGGCTTGTTCACAAACCTCACAGATTAGGGGGGTGTCAGTAGATGTGCTGAGTCTTATACTTTGCAGTGACCATATTTTGATCTGACAGCTATCACGCCCAATCATTGGCAGCGACAAATCGTGTGACAGAGCATTTAAGTTGGTTGGCAGTTGAGAGTTTCTTTATGTCTTGTTCAATAAGCTGGATGGCAAGTCATATTGATAATTGGTGCGCCTTCGGACCAAGAAAGGCCTCCGAGGTGGAAAAACCATCCAGCAGAGGAGTGAGTTATTTGCATCGCTGGTCCCTAATGCTTCTACCAGTTTTCTGGCTCATGCCCTTGCGCTCTTTACACACATGTATGTGTGTCTACTACTCTTAATCTACTCAGCTTAGCGTCGCTGCCACACTGCTGCTCCTTCCCGGAGCTGGGACCCATGACTCAGACGGACCTCTCGGCCTCAATGTGGTTACATATTAACATCGCTAAACGAACGAACAAATAGAATCGGAGACCTTACACGGCGCAGGGTCTCTTGAGGATCCCCTCTAATGGTACCTCTTAGAGTTCACATGTTGTCAATTGATTACCAAAAGTATCAAATCCAGAAGATAAAGGTTATCAATAAGACTGGCCATCCAGCTTATTGAACAAGACATAAAGAAACTCTCAACTGCCAACCAACTTAACTGCTCTGTCACACGATTTGTCGCTGCCAACGATTGGGCGTGACAGATTGTTAACGAGTTTCTGCGTATGCTTCCTGCAGAAATCCGAAACACCATACACATGCTCCTCGAATTATGTGGGCATTGGCTTCATGCACACCAAAAGATAGATAACCAGTAACACCATCCTTATTAATAAGAATAAAGGAGAAGAACTGAGGTGTCCTCATATCGCCCAATTAGCCTTGCAAATACTCTTTACAAGCTTTTGACACACCTCATCACGAAACACCAGCTCCAAAACGTAATCATGGCACTAGAAGATGCCAAACTCTTCCGCAATGACATCTATGCCCTGATTGTTGACTTTACCTCAGCCTTTAACACCACTGACCATGACCGTATGTTTTGGATCATGTATCATGTATAATATTGGCTTTCCTACTGATGCCATAGATGCTGTCAGAAATCTCTATGAACATGCCACCACCCAATTGGAAGTAAATCTCCTTGCAAGTAAATTTCCCTTCCAGGGTATGCACAAACAAAATACCCATAGAAAGGGGTACTATACAAGGAGACACTCTCCCTTTTCTCTTCCTACTCTATATGGAGCCCCTCTGCCTTGTGCCTGTATTGGAAGGATGGTTCTACGTGGCTCAGACTTTTGCTCTCGCCCAGCTGAATTGCCTCGTTATTTCTGGGCAAGAACGCCCCTCCTAATTTGGTTTTACGTAGGAGGACGTGGTTTCACACATGCCTGTGTCCCAAAAAAAAGCTACAGAGTACCCTGTTAAGAACTCACGTTCTTGGAGGCGAATGCAACCAAATGTCAGTTGAAACCGTCTTGCCACAGCTTGCGCTGTAGGAACCATCCTTTTTACACCTGGTCTTTAGTCAGCGTTTAGGTTAAGTTTTCCCCTCTTCCTCTTGACCTTCGCTTCTTGCTGTCCTAGTTGGCAGGTACGGATGCCGACGGTCCATCTGCTAACTTCCTTGTGTTCTTCTAGGAGAGGTTGCAGTTCTTTAGCCAGTTCAGTGTTCAGTTGTTGTAGGCAGCTTTCTCTCTCTTTAGTTTTTTGGCAGAATTGTTGGGCAGTGTTTTCTGCTGGATGGTTGGCCATGTGTAAATTCCCTTCCAACATTCGGTGGAGCCAAGCCGGATCAGAGCACGCTTCAAACTCACCTAGCTAACAACATTAGTAGTGCCGCTTTTGTAGATGACCTCCTCTGCCCCACTGGCGATCTGCACAATCTCAAAGTGCAAGCTAGTAAACTCACACTTTACTCTAATTGGGCCGGACTGGTTATTTCTTGCAGCAAAACCAAGGTCACAGGTAGCTTAAATGCGTCTCCACCCAAAGACGACAATGGTTTACCACCTACCGAAGCCCTTGAACATCAACTCAATAACAAAATAATGGTCCAAAACCAGGCAACAAAATATATTTCACCCAGCTCACCTTTCCTCTACCTAGGAGTCACTCTGACCATGGACCTTACCTGGAAACACCAACACTGGCGCATGGACAAAAACCTAAAGCAAAAGCTTGATGCCCTTGAAGGATCATCCCTAGTTTGGCCTATGCCTTTGCCGTTACACCATGCTCCTACCCTGACCTAGGCAAATGGGATGCAATGATTGGAAGGGTGATAAAAGCAAGCACAACCTCTGGCGCAGCATTCTAACGGCCTTGAAGATGTACATAACTCTGGATTAGGCGCCCCCTCTATTTACGTAGAATATCATTGGTGCTCAGCAGTGGCGCTTGTAACTAGCCTAGAGGACCCCTCTGATCGCCACCAATCCGTGACAATTAATCTCCTCACCCACCCGATTTTCCAGTTGAAACACCTTACCACAACATCCCTGTCCACAAGAGAAGGAACGTCGTTGCCACTTAAGAGGCAACTCAACCTCCATTTGCGAGCGCGCCAACTAGCCTGCATCCACGCCAGTAACCTACACCTTGAATAAAAGAATTGAATAAAAGAATGACCGCAAATGCCTACGCATCGCTTTACCGCAGATTCCTGCACATATGCAAATAATTGGGCTCCATACCATCAGACCAACTCCAATACGCAGTAGTACCCTTCTGGAACAATGTACAGACGCCCCTTCCCAAACACACTTGGGATATGCACATCATTGCCATATAGAATACCAAAGGCAGAAACCGCCTAAAAGCTTGCAACAAAAACTGGCTATTAGAGCTTGCCAAAAATATTCCTGAGGCAAAGTGGGAAATCAAAGCATCCATAACGACCCCTACCCCTCTGCACTCAGCACTAAAAATACCCCTGGCCTTAACAAAGTAAGGAAACTTCTTTCGCCTGAGATATGATGAGTACAATTTAGTGCAACCCATAGGAATAAAAACAACTACCTACCCTCTTCATGATGTTTGCAGCCACCTTCGCCAAATCCCACAAGGCCCCCAAGATAAAACAAGTACCCTGGACCCACCTCAGAGCTCTGACGAAGCAACCCATTACAGCTCCATCCCAAACCTGATCCGTAAAGTACAAGATTGGCGGGACTGGACCTACACTGATGGCAGTCTTAAAAAACACGAATAAGGGCAAGACACAGGATCAGGTGTATACCACCCTTGCTTAAACATATATCATATTACGTGAACCCAAGAGGCGTAAGTCTAATCAATACCATTTCATGTGCAGAGCTAGCAGCTATAGCAGCCGCAATCATTCACGGCTACTCCCATATAGCCACAGATAGCCTAACCTCAATGCACCGAATTAAAAAACAGCTATCACACCCAAACCTCCACTGCCACCATATCCAGGGACTTGCCCTCCAATCCATTACCAAGGCAATCCATCAGTCACCATCGCCCATTCATTTCCACGAAGTCAAGTCCCACGCAGGTTTTATAGGCAATGAATTTGCTGACGCTCTTGCTACAAAATCAATCACAACCTACTCTGACACTAAACCTTATCACAACCTACTCTGCGGATACCTCCATCGGAATAGCTGGCCCCAAGAAAAATCCCTTCTACAACATCTACTGGCTTGCAAAATAGTATGAAGAACAACTACCCCAGACAGCATCGACCCAAAGAACTCAGCATTCTACAATGTGACATTTACCTCATCGAGGTCAAGTTCTGTGAGGACACTGAACCGCAGAACCAGCTGAGCGCCGCGCAGGAACAGCACAAAGGTCTCTGCCCCACCCTTCAAGGAGCTCCGTTACTCTCCACGCCATCCTTTTGGGAGTGGGTGGCACCATCTACAACAAGCACACGCTGGAGCCCTTAAAGGAGCTGGGTCTTGATTCTCAAAGAGTTAAGAAGCTTGCCTCCAAGCTCCATGTGTACTCTGTGAATTTTGCTGCTAAACTTGTCTATACCAGGCGTGCCATTTCCAGCACTGTTACTATTGACTCCCATCAGGAGACGGTTTCAGGTCAAGCCTGCAAACCTCCTGATCCTCATGGATATTTAATTTTTCCTTTGGTGGAGGAGGTTTACGGTACCTGGTACCAAGGTTACTCCTTTTCTTTAATTAATATGGGAAATGTTTTTCACTGCCTGCGTAGTTTTTTCACGAACACTGCCTTAGATATCGAATCCTACCATAGGAATTTTTGTGACAAAATGTAACCCGACAGATAATCGTTCATGGACTTATTATACTTTGGGAACAGGCGAGAAATCATACTTCTTGAACAGAGGCCTTTTCCTTGTAAAGCAGCGTGGCTTGAAGATGGTTCTTGCGTATGTGACCAATGTCCAATGAAGATGAACATGTTTAGAACGAGGTGCATGCTCTTTCATTTTGCCAAGACCATCGAGTTAGTGAGCTGAGGAAACATTTTCCCTTTCTGTTTACACCTTTTTTTGAGGACTTTTCAGCAGCCCAACCCTTTTTGCTGCAACAGGTCAACATCCAACTTGTTCATGATTTCCTTTCTCAGCAGAACAATAGACTTTTTCTTTTTCTTTCTGAGCTTATGGATTTATTTGTGGCTGGCCGAGACCAATCAGCAGCCAATCAGCCAAACAACCTGGCTGAAGGTCACCCCCCATTGTAACCATTGTTCATGATTTCCTTTCTCAGCAGAACAACATATTTTTTCTTTTTCTTTCTGAGCTTATGGATTTATTTGTGGCTGGCCGAGACCAGTCAGCAGCTGATCAGCCAAACAACCTGGCTGAAGGTCACCCCCTATATATTGTAACCATTTCCCTCGTAAACCTTGTAGCCCGACGATTTCCTGGTAGGAAAAAAACGTCCCTGCTGACAAATTCGGAAAATGACAAATCCGGCTTAATCACCCAGAGTCAAATCTAATTTAAATTAGAGCAAGCAAGGGTTTTACACAATGTCAGAGACTTGAAGCAAAATACACTGAAAGCACCTGAGGACACGTCAGTATCTTGATACATGAAACAAAATGCAATAACCTCCTAGTTCCAAAAGGAAGAGTGCGTCAGCCAACACCAACAAGGGTATGCAGTAATGTCGCATTGGCATCTGTTGCAAATTTAAAATTTGATCAAACTAAAAGTGAAGGTTTTAACTCGTTCTCACACAGCCATCCCAGGCTGAATGCCTTTGTAAGCCAACAAAACGAAAACACTAAAAGTAAAGGCTAAAAATGCAACCACAGTGGCTGGCCACTCAAAACGAACAATAACACTGTAGTTCGCCAAACTAACTTCGGTTGCTTGTTTGGGGACTAACTTGGAATAAAAAAAGGCGTGATTTGCAGGGAACAAAACACAAAGTGTCTCTCACACTCATTGCACAAAATATGGCAGAGTCCATCACTGCACAACATAATATGTGTCTGCAGTCTGCTAAAGAGGTGAACGCTTGCAGCACGCTTGCAGCACAGGAATATCATTAAAACGTCCATTTGTGCGCATGACAAATGTATACACATGCATAAATCACAGCAACGTAAGGCAATGATCTCGATTTGAAGAATAGAAGAAGCTTATCACCACATTAACGCACCGTTCTCAGAAATAGGTTCTGGCAAATTTCAGCAAGTAACCTTCTGACTAGGCAAGATGCTGCCTTTTCCTACAATGCCTTTTCTGACACAACATACGCTGTACACACTACCCACATACCTTTTGTGAACATAACATATGACCTTGTTTTTACGCTTACAGTCTTACAAACAAGAACACCATACCAGAGAGTCATGAGCACTAGCAACCGTTGGAATTGCGCAGGAACTTTTAAGAAAATTCATTCATGCATCAATCATGCATCTTTACATGGGGGGAAAGCTCAGCATATGTGATGGCAAGGGGTCAGTAGCTTTCTGTCTTCACTCAGTTGACATTAACACCTCTGGCCAAACCATGAGTACTTGTTGCATCAGTCACTTTGCATCAGTCACTTTGCATCAGTCACTGTGCATCAGTCACTGTGCATCAGTCACTTTGCATCAGTCAGTCACTTTGCATCAGTCAGTCACTTTGTTTGTTGTGCCAAGCCTTCTTAGCTACTCTCTGAGCATCTTGTCACGAATATTGCTGTTCTCTTCGTGGCTGAGGCGGCTGCTGCAAGCACTCTGCCCACTGCTGGCATGGGGATTACGCCTCCCACCAGCAAAAAACAAGGGACTTGCAAGTCTGAAAGGGGCTCTTTCACTTGGCGGCGACGGCTTCATTTTTGTGAATCCCTGAGGTGGCTTGCCCTCCACCAACTTTGCCGTGCCTGCTCCTGCACTACTGCTACTGCTGATGCTCCTGTCCATGCTGCTCCCATTCAGGCTGCCAAGGCTGCTGCTGCTGTCGCGCGTGGGCACTTTCGTACTACTGCTGAAGGGGCTGATCATCGACCACGAGCGGCGGCCTGTGTCACCTTGCTGCTGCTGCTGCTTGTGCTGGGGCTGCAGCTGGAAAAGTTTCTTAGTCCTTGTGGGCTCATTTGTGTTGCTCTCATCTTTGCAGGTTTCTTTCCGATTCCCAAAGGCAAAAGGGGACGTCAGCATCGAGGCTGCTGCTTTGATTGGTGTAGCTCCATTGTGGGCAAATGGGACTGCACTGTCTTTTGGGTACCTTGAGTGCTGCTGCTGCTGCTGTTGCTGCTGCTGCTGTGCAAGTGAACATGAAAATGCAGGGTTGTGCTTTTAAGAACAGCAGAGAGGCATGTCAATATACAGAGATACAACTAAGAAGTGCCAGAAGTGCCAGATTGATTCCAGGTATACAAAGGCAATTAGGCTTCAGCTTTCCGAAAAGGTTGATACACTGAAATAAAAACTATTTTATGGTGCTCGTTGCCAAGGTTGCGCCCTTTCGTTGGGGTGTAATTTCCACTGCCTGCGTGATAAATAAATATTTCTTGAATAGCTGAGATTATAGGTAAACTCACTTTTTGATCCGGTTGCTGTTCTGCCGAAGGCTGGATTTCAAAGCTTTTGCCACGATCAATTGTAGGCACTTGAGGCCCACACAGACTGCTCCTGTTCAGCAAATAAAATATCTAGTGTTACTTATTGTCTAAAGCATGTGTGTGTACAGAAAGACATGGCCGTCATCATCCAAACTCCTCTGGTTTCCCAAGACCCAGTAGGTGCGATGGAGGTATGCATACTTCATGTGTGCAGGTCATGCTGTGTGTGCATGCACAGAGCCTGCTGCCTGGCTGCAACTTTGCACAAGCGGCTCAAGGCAGAGTTGGGTGATCAGCAAGCTTTTATTAGAAGTTTTAATCAAGCATTTCGATGCCTGAGATCAAGATTTCAAGCCCTGGCTCATGAGCTCTGTGAATCGTGGTTATCAGTACTGCACGAAAGCAGGTCAGTGTCCACTTTCATGAGGTTCTACTGTAAAACGAGCGAGGAACTCAAGGCTCCCTAGTGTATCGTGGGGAGGAATGATGCTAAAATTAGTATATCAAAACTGCAGCGAAATGGAATTATCAATCCTACCTGCTGCTGTTCGGCACTCCCTTGTGTGAACTGACGGGACGGGACCCTGCTTGGCTACTAATAAGGCTGCTGCCTGGGCTGAGTTAACCAAGTGATCCACTTGCATGATAGCTGTAGAGACTGCTCTGGCTTGGGTGACTTCCGAGCAGGTCCAGGGGACAGGTCCCGTTTAGAGATTTGCGGTTAGTGAAAGATTGCTGCGACCCTGAGCTGAAAGGACTCAGGCGAGGGGGCATGGATGCCTGCACATTCGCATGACAGGATAGTCATAGTTGGCCAGGATCATATATATGTATAGGATATATGTACTATACTTTTAGCAGGGAAATGTCTATGTGAACGGTATTATACGATGTGCATATACAGCTCTGACCAACCCTAAGGGTTATTGGTACACGTACTTACAATGGGCAGATTAAAGGAAATCAGGCAACTGACGGCAGCACTCGTCAAGCTAGTCTGGCTTGCCTAACGTATACATGTAGACACGGCCATTTGCAAGGGGAGATTTTTAATTGTTCCAGTTATTAGGAAGTATAAGGGACCAAAGGTTGGGTTGACACGATACTACTTATTACCGCCAAAGTCAGACTAACAAATGAAAAACATGAGTATTAAGTGCGCACTGAGTGATTTTTTTTTAAGACACAAAGGAGCAAGCTTTTAACCTATAAGCTGTGGCATTAATTGATGAAGCTGTTTACACAATGCAAGAAGTGACATTGGTGTCAGGTGTATTCTGCAACTTGCCACATGATAAGATCTTACCCTTATAAATATACACTATCACCAGCTGGGAAGGTTAGCCCGCAATATGAAGGGAGACAGAAATTAAGGAAGACACCTAATGCCCAGGTAATTATCACACACATGCTCATGAGTGGGGCTGGCCAGAACCAGACATATATACGTCACAAGGTATACCTAAATAATTGTACACACCGAACTTATAGCTGCTCACTTTCCATGTGTACAGTCATGTACAGCGTGCTTGTACAGTTTTGGCAAACCCTACTTCTGAGACATTTTTACCTATCCAAAAGAGGCACAAGAGCGAGAGGCAACCTCTCCCCTAGGGGCTCTGAGGGGAGGTTGCCTCTTGCATGCCTTACCTGGTGCCAGTCCCAAAGCCCAGGTTTCAGGTGTTTTGGACTGCTGGCGTCGCTCGCAACTTTACCTGATGCCAAGGTGGACTCTTTCCACTCGGAACGGGGGAGAGGGGCAGAGTTGAGATTGCTTCTTCCCAATCAGCAGAGCTGTTTAAGCCGAGGGCTGCGTGCAAGGACAAAGGTTGGTGGCATCACCACAAAGGGCTTGAGCACATGGTGCAAGCAGCCAATGTATTGCAAGTCGAAATAAAGGGTCTGGCTGATATTTTAAACACTATCGTGATGGGAGTGCTCGCTCGTGCAACTGTTTGCAATTGCTGCTGAAGGGTGCAATTGCATCAAAGGAATGGTTCTGCCTGACAGCAGCTTGATTACAAATGCACATTCACGTGGCAGCAGCATTATAGCGATGCGTACGTTTGGTAAAGTGACACCATTTTGCATGGTTCTGCTTTAGTTACATTGAACTCTAACTTACATAAACGGGGGGTGTAGCGGTTTCTGTGGCTTGAAGGCGGAGCATATGAATCCTCCGAAGCAGCAGTGTCCAACAAGCTGCACGCCTGATGGCCCAAATTTGAGCCACCTGAAAATGAGCCACTGCTCAGCTCACCCCCTCTCGGTGATGATGGGGGGGCTAAATACAAAGGGTCTTGAACACGGGAATGACATGCCTGCGAACAGGTATGTGGTTCGTGTACGTGAGGGACAGTGGAGGAGGTCCTTCAGGGTGTGCGCAAGAAAACCATCGCTGATGAATGCAAGTAACTGAAGCACCTTTCGTGAAAGTGTACTTTTTTTATCAGCAACTGTTCTCGTGAAACGAACGCACAAAACGGGCGGTTTTGAAAAGAAGTTAGAAGGTAGGAAAAGAGATACATGGCAAGATTATTTCCTCAGTGTCTGTGCAACACGGTCGCAAAGTAGCGTGCAAAGTAGCGAGCAAAGCTCCTATGTTAGTTAATCAATCAGCGTTCAACCGGACATGTGATCAGTGCCACGATGTAATTCCTTGTACGTACACGAATGGAGTGCTACAGGAACTATCATAGTCTTCAGTTTGGAGAAGGAGGATAGAGGAAGAGGAGGGGGAGGAGAGGAGGAGGGGAGGAAGTATAAGTATCTCACCTTGCTCTCCAGCTGTGCCCTCATTTCAGGCTGTGCCCTCATTTAACGCTGTGCCCTGTTCTTTCACAAGTGTTGGTGGTTCTGACTCGCGCGGCCCCTGTTGCCGATAAACCTGTATTAAAATGTCACATTATTAAAATATACATATTTACGCAAATTGGAATCAAAGGAAGGAACAAGGACACAAAATGGGTAATCTGAGAATTATGATCATTGCAGACAGGTTCGCTGGGTACAAATTTCAGCACTTCCAGAACGAAGCACTGGTGTTCAGCTTATGATTGTAATTACTAACTCATATAGGTACTTTAACATTTTTACAGGGACTGTGACCCATGACTCTGCTTATAGCAATATAGAGTGCTATAAGCAGATTCCAAGATCATATTAGAAGTAAGTGCTCCTTACATCCCGGCCTGAGCGGAGCCGGAGCATGTAACCTCTCCTCTGTTTGATCAGAAGATGAGCAGCCTTTAATCCGTGTGAGGGCAAAGCAGGTTACCAGCTTATGGCGAGGCAAGCATTGCAAAAAATATTTCGTTTTGACTGTTCAGAGCTACAGGGTCTCCAGAAGAGAAAGCATGGAGAAATTAAAAACTTGCTTCCCCCACGCAGGGTGTGGCAGCCAGCTGCTGGAAATGGATGTCAACAATGAGGAGCACGGACAAGGATAGCGAGATTGCGGGGCTACAACAGATTAAAGACCCTCGCTCCTCTGTTGCATGATTTCTTGCCTTTAAAGGTAACAGCGACTGATTGCTTGTGCGGCGGGGGGGTTGCCTTAGTACCGTACGGTAATCATATCAACGCGTACCGTTTTTCGGGAGCAATATAAATAACTAAGTCACAAGGGCCTCGCGAAGCTCGCATTGCAATTAATTAATCATTTTAAGCATGAACAGGGACAGGCCGGGAAGGCCTCCCAAGCCACCCCCCGGGGACGAACAGATCGTCATTATGTGCGCCAATTTATTTACAATTACTTTTAGGTCAACTTTTCGGTCGGCTGGAATTTTGTCATTGACAGGCGTTGAATCATTCGAGATCTGTCTTTAAAATTCTGGCTAAAGAGTATTAACTAAACAGTTTAAAAATGAGTACGCTAATGTTCAACGTCCGCGCCATGCAGGCAAAGGTCGAAGTGAGCATAACCAAAGACTTATGCATACAGTTAGGTGACAGGACGCAGGAGTGCAGCACCCTCCTAAATGCCCGCGAGCTCGTCTCCTGTCTGGAGGACCTGTCCTTCGTAGGGCGGGTGGGGGCAAGCAACGCGTGAGTCATTGTCACGAGCAATAGCCACAATTGCTTTAATTTGATGCAAATCTATGTTCTCAACGATGTGCGCATGCACGCGTATTACTCCCTGAGTGCGCTTGTATTCGTGCTTGTCCATCGATGTCCAGTATACCTCAGCCATTCAATTACTTTTGTCCATTTCTTCCAGGCTTGATGGAGTCCTCCCACCCCACAAAGGTGGTCATGGAGATTCTGTAAATCTGGGCAACAGGCAGCAGGTTGATGTGAGTAATCTGCAGTATGGATTGCAAAGAGATCATCATGTTAAACCACCTGTTGCTGTATGACACATTACAAAAACCTCAGGCCAACATTGATCCCTTGAATTGATTGATCTCTTCACCCGCAGACCACAGCACGACATTTCCTCACTACAATGCAAGCCAGCGGCCACGTTGGGGACGTGACCCTGGTTGAAGTTGTGTTTATCAATTTTGTCAACCAAGGGTGAGTGGTTTCTCAAGGGGATCTGCACAGGAACCCAGGAGCCTGATTAATACGGAGGGCAGCACTTTTCATTTGCCTGTACTTGTTTGTTTTTCCGCAAGAAAATAAAGTACACTCCGTGACGCTCAGCCTTAGGAGATCCCTTTTTGCTCAATTCTGAAACCTTTGATCTACTCTCATTCCCTCCGCAATGCAGCCTCATGGACGTGGTGGAGCCAAGCCTGAGGAGGATCCTGTCGCAAACGCCCTCAAGCCAGAAGCCTGCCTCCCTCTACTTCGCAGTAGTGGAAGGCGCGCTATGCCGACTTCACCAGATGGGTGCCAGTGTGATCCTGGACCCTCTTGCATCAAGCAGAGACGTGCTGGACTCGGCTGTCCCTGGTTTTTCATGGACTGATTTGTGTGCAGCTCTGCAGCGCCAGTTCCCAGGCGGCAAAGGGAGGTTCACCCTGTCTGAGTGTAAGTCGTGAGGAGGGCAGTTGGTTTCATCTGCAGCATTGTGGAATGCCTACAATTACACACGCAATCGCCACCAATCAGTCACAATGAAAAGATAGTGTTGGCAAAGGATGCAATGCTGTGGCGTTATTGCTTTTGCATGACAACATCTCAGGCTACGTGTCATGCATGTGTAAGCATACATACATGCTGCCAAAAACATTTTGTCTTCTATAGGCAGAAGGGGCGGTCGTGCCTCCATGCACAAGGACGGATATGATGCACGGGGAAAGTGTTTGGCAGCCGTGAATCGTGGTGAGTTGGGAGATCTCCTTTCTATGGAGCACAGACAAAGTAAAAGTGTCTGAGTGGTGCTGCCTGAAAATTACTAAAAATTAGCGCGTACATAAGGAAAGTCACTCATTTGCGTTTCAAACCACGCTTGAGTACAATTGTATAGCTGAGTTCAGTGCTGATTTCAACAATATAAAATTTTGTTCAAGTCACTTCACTCGTTGTCCTTGCATGCGTTTACATTGAGGTCAGGAATTTGTGATCAAGTGCATCAAGTGCCTTTCTGTCTTCGCATTTATATATATATATATATATATGCTTAATGATAGAGAACTGCTGCCAGAAACAGAGATGGCTGTACTAGTATGCGCTACCATGCACTTGCAGCCTTGCGGTATAATGCGCTTAGCGTGTCATGCATTCTTTCGTTTTCCGTTTCTCAAATCCAGCCCACTCCCTATGGTTTCCGCAGGTCGGGCAGGAGGTCAGGCTGGAGACAGCGCCCCTGGTGGTGAGTGGTTGTTGCCATGATTCCTTCTCTATCTACCTACTTGTGACTTACTTAAGTGCCATCCTACATACGTGCCTTTCCAGCACCTGCTGCATTCCCCGGAGAACTACCACTGCACACAAAATATCCGTGTACTGTGCGTGTAAAAAGCGAATACGCCACATACTCTTAACATCTCGCGCCTGCTATAAGTCCGTACACATCATCAAGTTCATCTCACTGCTCCCTCATTTTGCTTCTCATTGCAACACAGGAAGAGCACGCATGGCCATGGAGGGAGAAGATGAGGAGGGGAAGTCGGTTGTTGCCAAGTCAATGGGTGAGCCTCGATGCTTTACGTGTGCTAACATGGATCTTGTGGGGCATCTGCTTTACAGTTGCGTCACACATGTGACGCAAATTTGAGCGTGATCTGCATCTCAAGTTTCCGCTCCTGCTTTTATTATTTCCTGTGGCGCAGACCCGTCTGCAGCAGGTGAGAGGAGGTGTTGTACACTGCTCGGTTAAAACACTTGGTGCACGTGAGAATAATGTGCAGGTTAAAGACGCTCAGACCTGGGTCATGCTAAAAACTAACTCGTACAAAAACAAAGTCGCGTCATTTGTGTTTCAAAACGCGCTGCTGTACAATTATATTGCTGAGGTCTGTGTTGAGTATCAGTGTTGGTTTCAGCAATATAAGATTTTGATCAAGTCATTGCAATTGTTGACCTAGCATGTGTTTACATTGAGGGCAGGAATTTGTGATCAAGTGCATCAAGTGCCTTTCTGTCTTCGCATATATATAAATCTGCATCTTTCAGATAACTGCTGCCAGGAACAGAAATGGCTGTACTAGTATGCGCTACCATGCACTTGCAGCCTTGCGGTATAATGCGCTTAGCGTGTCATGCATTCTTTCGTTTTCTGTTTTCTCAAATCAAGCCCACTGCCTATGCCTTTACGCAAGTCAGGCGGAAGACAGTGCCCCTGAGTGGTTGTTGCCATGGTTCATTCTCTATCTACCTACTTGTGACTTGCTCAAGTGCCATCCTACATACGTGCCATTCCAGCACCAGCTGTAGTTCCCGGAGAGCTACCACTGCACACAAAATATCCGTATCTGTGCGTGTAAAAAGCGAATACGCCACATACTCTTAACATCTCGCGCCTGCTATAAGTCCGTACACTCCATCTAATTCGTCTAACTGCTTCATTTTGCTTCTCATTGCAACACAGGAAGAGCAAACATGGCGAGGGAGGGAGTAGATGAGGAGGGGAAGTCGGTTGTTGCCAAGTCAATGGGTGAGTCTCCATGCGTTACGTGTGCTAACATGGATCTTGTGGGGCATCTGCTCTACAGTTGCGTCACACATGTGACGCAAATGTGAGCGTGATCTGCATCTCAAGTTTCCACTCCTGCTTTTATTATTTCCTGTGGCGCAGACCCGTCTGCAGCAGGGAGGAGGTGTTGTACACTGCTCGGTTAAAACACTGGTTCCATAGTGAGAATAATGTGCATGTTTAAAGACGCTCAGATCTGGGTCATGCAAAATACTAACTCGTACAAAAACAAAGTTGCGTCATTTGCGTTTCAAACCACGCTGGTGTAGTATTGTATTGTTGGGGTCTGTGTTAAGTTCAGTGCTCATTTCAGTGATATTACATTTTGTTCAAGTCACTTCACTCGTTGTCATTGCATGTGTTAACATTGTGGTCAGGAATTTATGATCAATTGCATCAAGTGTCTTACTGTCTCCCTATATATATATTGTGCGTGTTGAAGACGCTCAAATCTGGATCATGCTAAAAAATATGAGAAAATCAGTTCATGCACAGGCAAAGTCAGGTCATTATGCTCACAAACACGTGCTTTATAAACAAAACTAGACCATGCTTTTGGTCATCAATAGCATATAAGTTTTTCCACTATCTTGTCAACTTCCCACCACCACCTTGCAGGCCGAAAGATGCAATTTGCCCGAGCCGCCAAGGAGAATGGGTGCTATCCTCTCCTCAACCAGATTGCAGAAGTTGCTCTTGTAGGCGATTGGGATGACCGTGGGCACAGTGGCATGACAAGGAGCTCAGAAAATGATCTTTTTCACAATGTTGCGGTACGCTACATCAAGCCTGGTACGTCAGCGTTTCTTTCATTTCATGGAAGAATGATGGAGAGACTATGTGAAAAAGCAGCTTTGCATTTCTAAAGGAACTTGCATTTTTTGGGGTCTGGGCATTAATTGATATAAACTCAGGCCCAAATGAAGGAAATTCATAGAGGGTTATACGTGGCCCAAAATGGGTATGGTTTTCACGTGCTCCTAGGGTGCGACTCCCCTAACTGGCAGGTTTTAATCTCTCCTCTGATTAAAAGGGCTGATTCTAATTATTCCAAAGCCGCTGAGCTCGGTGCAGCGTGAACCCTTTTTGTGCCATATGCCGTATATGACCAACCGCACCAAACTGAGTGATGTTTGGTGTTTTCAAATCCTTATAATAAATTACGACCAATGTAAAATAAATGGGGCAACAACAGCAAGTCATTGGCAAGATGCGCAAATTATTATGCCATTCCTTGTGGAAAGCACGCATCTAGGGCACAGGTGCCCCTCGCGTGCTTTTAGTCTTGTCATTCTGTGCACAAGACGATTTGTCGTCTAAATCGTGTCTTGCACATGCTCGGGTAGCTTATAAAGTCAGCATCAGTTTGAAGCTAGGTTTGATCCAATTTGATCAGCTTGATCCTATTATTCCTGTATAGCACTACTACACAAGTTCAAAATCATAAATGTCGGACAATAATCACCACCAATTCATATAAGTTCACCAATTCATATAAGTCCTGTCTGTGATATTCAAAACATTGCTTAAAATGTTGCTTTGTCTACCCTGTATATTATCTTTGTGGACACAGGAAAACCCCTCAGCAAACGCCAAGCAAACGGGGTGTACGCCACGATTGGCGTGCACCTCGTAAGAGGCTGGATGCTGCTGCATGCAATCGGCAACTATGCATTATTCGTACAAGTTGGGGAGTTCTTACAGAAATACCACGAACGAGACCTGCACGAGGCTTTGCAGGAGATGTCAAGGTGCGCTAATACCCGCATTCCAATTTTTCTTACTGCATGCGTTGCCCGAATAACATTGTGGGGAATAACTAGGTTAGGTCAATGTGACCGTACTGGTGATTTGCAAGGTGCGGGCGTTTGCCATTGAGCTAGAGCGTCTACTGCCAAAAGTGTATACGTGAAAAAATATAGAGAGGAATTGAATGTTGATGGTATAAAGTGCTACTGCATAATCTCTGCAATAAAAATGTGATGAAAACGCAGATAAGCTCCCTCTCTCTCTCTCTCACTCTACTCTCTCTCTCTCTCACTCTCTCTCTCTCTCACTCTACTCTCTCTCTCTCTCACTCTCTCTCTCTCTCTCTCTCACACACTCTCTCTCTCTCTCTTACACTCTCTTTGTCTCTCTTATATGCAGGCCACAAAAAAGTCAACGACACTTGACTGATTTTTGGAAGGTATGTCAGCCAGTGCAGATCTCGTATTGCGACAGCTAGGTTTAAGCCATCAGAAGCCATTAGAAGTGCAGCTGATCGTTGCACTCTTCCAATTATGGAGTTACGCACATCATTCCCTTCCACTTGTTCCCTTCTTGCAGGTCCCACCACCAGCTCGTGCCTCCACCACACAGCACCAGGTACGTGTGCGGAAGCCGTAGCGCGTGTGTTTGTGTGTTTGTGCGTGGGTGCGTGGGTGCGTGTGTGTGTGCGTGTGTGTTTGTGTGTGTGTGTGTGTGTAGACACTTGGGCTTTGTATGTAAGTGCATGAACATATATGTAGATGCTCAGCCTGTTCATGTGCATCCCTGTTACTAGCTCAGTCTGGTCATGTACTTGCGAAGCCTACAAACACATTCATACACACTCACTTGCATACATATACAAGTTCACAACTTGATTCAGCCACAGGAGGACAAGGAAGAGGAAGATGAGGAGGAGGAGGTGCAGATTGTGGGGGAGTTAAACCGGCACCAGGTGTGTGTGTGTGTGTGTGTGTGTGTATGCACTTTGAGCGAGGAAGAGTTATGTGTGTTGAGGATGGAGGCTGCAAGATTCGAAACAGATGCACACAAAATTTGACATAGATGAGGTAACCTGTTTGTGTGTGCGCATGTGTGTGTTTGTTTGTGTTTGTGTGTGTTTGTGTGTTCGTGTGTGTGTCTGTGTGTGTGTGTGTAAGAGAGAGAGAGAGAGAGAG
>Ga0307942_1000808_pt1 | contig 23412 bp, 20 predicted proteins | sample OrgLakmetagen175_FD_201846 | JGI IMG/M metagenome (GOLD analysis project Ga0307942, IMG submission 201846) | Saline water microbial communities from Organic Lake, Antarctica - #175 | ecosystem: Environmental > Aquatic > Non-marine Saline and Alkaline > Saline | place: Antarctica: Organic Lake... | reverse complement strand
CACCACTTTGCACCTATTTCAACCATAACTGTGTGCGCTTCCATTCCCCTGCAACCCTCTCCCATCATTCATCACGTCTCCCAATCCGCACCTGCGTCCAAAAGATGGCCGTCACCACCAGCACCACATTGCACCTATTTCAACCATAACTGTGTGCGCTTCCATTCCCCTGCAACCCTCTCCCATCATTCATCACGTCTCCCAATCCGCACCTGCGTCCAAAAGATGGCAGCCACCGCCAGCACCACTTTGCACCTATTTCAGCCACACCTGTGTGCGCTTCCATTCCCCTGCAACCCTCTCCCATCATTCATCATGTCTTCCATTCCAACCACATTTGTGTCCAGAACATGGCAGCCACCGCCAGCACCACTTTGCTCCTATTTCAGCCACACATGTGTGCGTTTCCATTCCCCTGCAACCCTCTCCCATGATTCATCATGTCTTCCATTCCAACCACGTTTGTGTCCAGAACATGGCAGCCACCCCCAGCACCACTTTGCACCTATTTCAACCACACCTGTGTGCGCTTCCATTCCCCTGCAACCCTCTCCAATCATCCATCACGTCTTCCATTCCAACCACACCTGCGTCCAAAAGATGGCCGTCACCACCAGCACCACTTTGCACCTATTTCAACCATACCTGTATGCGCTTTCATCCCCCTGCAACCCTCTCCCATCATTTATCACGTCTCCCAATCCACACCTGCGTCCAAAAGATGGCCGTCACCACCAGCACCACCTGACCCGGCCACTGCAGCACCCAATTGTGGCGTTGCGTCTTGGTGTACGTTTCCACTCCTTGGCTACAAACCTCGCGCACCGACTCCACCATGCCTGACTCCACCTGGACAAGTAAAACATGTGCGTTGTGTGTGCGTGTGTGTGTGTGTGTTTGTGTGTGTGTGTATGTGTGTGTGCGTGTTCGTGTGTGTGTTTGTGTTTGTGTGTGTGTAACATGCACGTTGTGTGTGTAAATCTGGACGTGTGTATAGAGCAGTTTTTTACTTCTTTAAGCTGCAGCATTTTCTACCCCATCTCAGCCTGCTTAAAAGTTCTCACCCATCCATAAGGTGAGTGCGCTTAGTGTTGAAGGGTAATGAACAGCCAATCCCATGCCTCAAGACATTCACCCACGTTGGGCTCTCCCACATAAGCTATGCTGTACAGGGCAGGGCATATGGATGGTGCAACAACTATGCCATGAAACCACCAGAAAGCCCTGTAGCTGCAAACCCACAAACACCCACATACATACACCCAACCACACACACCAAAGCTGTGCTGCGCACAGCACAGAAAGGAAGCTGCCATTTACCCTTACCTGCACCAACCATTTCTCCACTGAGCCCTTGGCGTCAGAGGGCCTAATGTGTCTTCGCATGGGCACCACCTCCTGCTCCACACTGATCATGCCTGTGTGGTAAAAATAAGGTGTGCGGCTCAAGGACTGCACGAAGATACACGCAGCAAACTCGTGTGAATCTGCATAGGCACCACCTTCTGCCTCACAGTAATCATGTTTGTTACTTACAGATGTATTTTACTTACGGATGTTTACGGATGTTTACTTACAGATGTGTGTTACTTACAGATGTATGTTACTTACGGATGTTTACTTACAGATGTATGCTACTTACAAATTTATGTTACTTAAGGATGTTTGCTTACAGATGTGTGGTACTTACGGACGTTTACTTTAAAGTGTATGTTACTTACCTACAGATATATGTTACTTACGCACAGATGTATATTACTCACGGATGTATGTTACTTACGTACAGATGTATGTTACTTACAGATGTACGAACAAAGGAGTGTCAACTCAAAAAACAGGCACACACACACGCATGCACGCATATACACACGCACACACACAGGCATGCCTGCATTCCCACCTGTGATCTCCATGCTCTCATCAAACTTGAGCTTGTCAATGCCCTCAAAGCACTTCTTAAGGTGGGGTTGCACACGAAGGGGGTCCTTCGTTTCAGACAAGATCTCCAGCATCTCGTCGTTGGACAGGAAGAAAAAGCGTGGGAAGGCAACACGCTTGACCTCCAAATACGCACTGAGGCCCTTCTGGATTTCCTCAAGCATCCTAAAATGTGTGTGTGTTTGTGTTTGTGTGTGTGTATGTGTGTGTGTGTGTGTGTGTGTGCGTGTGTGTGTGTGTGTGAGTGTGTGCGCGTTTGCCATGGAAATTAGAAGAAATGAGTGGGAAGCAATGCACGTGACCTTCAACTATGCACAGATACCCTTCTGACATTCCTAGGCACATTCACTCACGCAACCCACCTGTTGTTTTCTTGTAGTGTGGAGAGCCGCTCTTTGTCTGCCCCCATGGCTAGGGCCCCAGGATTGGCAGCAACGGTCTCCATCAAGTCCCTCCAGGCTTGGTCGACGATTTGGAACTTCTCGCCCTCCTGTGCGTCGATTGCGTATCAGCGTGGGTGTGAAGGTGTGTGTGTCAGTGGTTGTCTATGTTTGTGCGCATAAACATGTGTGCGTGTGTGTGTGTGTGTGTGTGTGCGTGTGTGTGTGTGCATGTGTGTGATGACGTCATCCTTGAAAATAAGCGTATACCTATTTTTCCCCTGCCTAGGTTGGTTGAATGGATAATGTGTAGGGTTGGCCAGGACCGTATATATACACCGCATATGACCGTATTTTTGGTGATTTCCCTGCCATAAATACCGTATGTACACCGTATATGTATGGTTCTGGCCAACCCGAGCCATCTGCCCTCACTGCTTCTGCTGCTTTTGATGGTGTCAGAACGGGGCACCACCACAGTAAATACACAATCTGTGCTCATTTAATCAAAGGGTTTCAAGCCACTGCACACCTCTGTCCTGCTATGACTTGTACGTGGGGTTGGCCAGAACCATATAAATACGGTGTTTGTACGGTATATCTGGCAGGGAAATCATCGAATTTGCGGTCATAAACGGTGTATATATACGGTTCTGGCCAACCCTACCAGTTTGAGATACACAGCACTGACCGCAATATGCTGTTTGTGTTCACTGTAATGACCGGAGTCAGAACGCTGCACTCACCACTGGCATCTGCTTGAGAATATCAGGAGAGCTGAAAATGGGCTCCAGATACTGCCACGTGGCTTGGCAAGACAGCCAGTTGTCCAGTGTATCCTGTGCAAGCAATAAAGAACACATGACTGACTGGGCAGTGTGGGCAGTGAGACAACCACGACTGATCAGTGAGACAATCACGACTGACAATCACAACAATCACGCTGACTGGGCAGAGAGACATTCATGACTGACTGGGCGGTGAGACAATCACGACTGATCAGTGAGACAATCACTGACTGGGCAGTGAGACAATCATGACTGACTGGGCGGTGAGACAATCACGACTGATCAGTTAGACAATCATGACTGACTGGGCAGTGAGACAATCATGACTGACTGGGCAGAGAGACAATCATGACTGACTGGGCGGTGAGACAATCACGACTGATCAGTGAGACAATCATGACTGACTGGGCAGTGAGACAATCATGACTGACTGGGCAGAGAGACAATCACGACTGACTGGGCAGTGAGACAATCACGACTGACTGGGCAGTGAGACAACCACGACTGATCAGTGAGACAATTACGACTGATCAGTGAGACAATCATGACTGACTGGGCGGTGAGACAATCACGACTGATCAGTGAGACAATCACTGACTGGGCAGTGAGACAATCATGACTGAATGGGCAGTGAGACAATCACGACTGATCAGTGAGACAATCACGACTGATCAGTGAGACAATCACTGACTGGGCAGAGAGACAATCACGACTGAATGGGCAGTGAGACAATCATGACTGACTGGGCGGTGAGACAATCACGACTGATCAGTGAGACAATCACGACTGATCAGTGAGACAATGACTGACTGGGCAGAGAGACAATCATGACTGACTGGGCGGTGAGACAATCACGACTGATCAGTGAGACAACCACTGACTGGGCAGAGAGACAATCACGACTGACTGGGCAGTGAGACAATCACGACTGACTGATCAGTGAGACAATCACGACTGGCAATCACAACAATCACGCTGACTGGGCAGTGAGAGCTCCTGCCAAGTGGCTTAGCAGGACAGGATTCTTGGGAAATTACATGCAGCTTGAGCATAACGTGCCTCTTGTGTCCTGATCTTAGTTTTAGCTGTTTCCACTAATATGCCGGTCAGCCAGCCCAAGAGCCACAGCAGCTGACAAGTTAAGTGATGCAGGACACAAAACAGCGGAGCGACCACAGCTGACAAGCAAGTGCACCGTGCATAAGTAAGTACACACCATACAGCTGACAAGAAGTCCATACACAGAATGACAAATTAAACAGCTGACAAGACAGCTGACACTACACAGCTGACACCACACATTACACAGCTGACACCACACACTACACAGCTGACACCACACATTACACACCTGACACCACACAGTACACAGCTGACTACACAGCTGACACCACACATTACACAGCTGACTACGCAGCTGACACCACACAGCTGACAAGAAGTCCATACACAGGACGACACATTAACTACACAGATACACAGATACTACCAACATCCACGAGTCTTCCATGAAATCAAGCAGATTAATCAGAACCAACCATTAAAAGAACAACACGTTCCTCACAGGCAACTTGCCTGTAAGCCAACCAGGAGGTCCTCCCATTTAAATGCACGCTCTTCTAGGGCTTTGATGAAGGGTGACGCTCGCATGGATTGTGCCTTGACAATCTGGTCGTCCAGCAACGCCTGTGCAAACGGTTGGTTGCAAAAAGGTACTGCATTTCATTGTTTCAACTGAAGCGCGGCAGAGGGCGACGCAAAAACGTGCTGGGATGGGTGATGTATAGCCATAGCTAGCTAGTAGGATCTGATCATGCTGGGTGTGCTAAAATAAATCTGACAAAGGTGACATTCCCTGCCAGATCTGTGCAAAAATAGTTGTACGCATACAAGTTTGTTGCTCCTCAAGGACACGTAGTATACTTAGGGTTGGCAAGAAATATACATATACGTGTATATACGGCATTTTTTGCAGGGATTTAATTAAATATAGTCATATACGTTGTATGTATACGGTTCTGGCCAACCCTATGTATACTTGCTTTGGAACCTTTGGTCCAAGATTTGTGGAAGGGCCTGCAATCAGGCTGTACCAAGCACCAGGAAGCATATTTTTTACACAAAGACAGCAGTGACAATCAGCAAGCGTGCCTTTGTCAATGCTTACCTGGACCTTAATTGAGCAGCTGCCACGATGTAGGTGCCAGTGTCTTCAAACTCAAGTAGACGTATCCTAATTGCACAAATGCAGCGACATTAAATAGGGTGCCTTTGTTCTTGCTTACCTGGACCTCATCAGAACCTGCCATGATGTAGGTGCCAGTGTCTTTATACTCCACGGCAATGAAGTTGATGCCCTCCCAGTCCTTGGCCATCTTATCCAGGATCCTCTCCAGGCTGCAAATTGGTGTTCAAATGGCAACATGTTGGTGTTCAAATGGCAACATGTTGGTGTTGAAATGGCAACACGTTGGTGTTCATATGGCAACAAGTTGGTGTTGAAATGGCAACACGTTGGTGTTCAAATGGCAACATGTTTGGTGTTCAAATGGTAACATGTTGGTGTTCAAATGGCAACATGTTTGGTGTTCAAATGGCAACATGTTGGTGTTGAAATGGCAACATGTTTGGTGTTCAAATGGCAACATGTTGGTGTTCAAATGGCAACATGTTTGGTGTTCAAATGGCAACATGTTTGGTGTTCAAATGGCAACATGTTTGGTGTTCAAATGGCAACATGTTGGTGTTCAAATGGCAACATGTTGGTGTTCAAATGGCAACATGTTGGTGTTCAAATGGCAACATGTTGGTGTTCAAATGGCAAACATGTTTGGTGTTCAAATGGCAACATGTTGTGCAAAGAAGAGGAAAACATCTTGATTAGAAGCGCTAATGAGATACACTCGTCTTGATTATATGCATATGAGACGTTCTCAGGGAACAAAGTGTACGAGTGTGGTCTGTGCTCAGGAAAAAAAGACAAGGCCATGATAATGTTCTCTACAACGTCTCCAACAAATTCCCACCATCACTGGCACAACACACACGCACCTGTACTCCTTTGTTGCTGCACAGTCAAGCATGCCAGACACGCCACAGCACACACAGACATAAACAGACACAAGCACACACACACGCACCTGTACTCCTCTATTGCTGCACGTTCAAGCACGCCAAACACGCCACAGCACACACACAGATGCACGCACACACACACTCCTGTACTCCTTTGTTGCTGCACGTTCAAGCACGCCAGGCACACCACAGCACACACAGATGCACGCACACACACGCACCTGTACTCCTTTGTTGCTGCAACAGTCAAGCACGCCACAGCATACACACACAGACACAAGCACGCACACACACACATGTACTCCTTTGTTGCTGCACAGTCAAGCACGCCACAGCACAAACACACACACACAGACACACAAACGCACACACACGCACCTGTACTCCTTTGAGGCCATGCCGCTGATCGACTGGATCTGGTCAAACGTGTCCAGCACACTGTACTGGAGAAGCATGCGCACGCTGAAGGGGGCATAGCCGGTGTTGGTGTCATTCATAGGGATGTCTGCTTCGATCAGCTTGAAGATCTCGTCCCTGTGCACGTAGGCAGTTGAATAATGGTTGCTCCCAGCATTTAGAGTTGGACATTCTTGTTATACCGAGCCAGAGATCAAAGCACGTTGATGTGCTGACATTGAGACAATATGTTCTATGACTCAGACATCAAAGCGCATGTGTTTTCTCTTATTGTCTGCATGTTTTTCTTTTATTGTCTGCATGTTTTTCTTTTATTGTCTGCATGTGTTTTCTCTTATTGCCTGCAGACGGACAGTTTGCCCTTCCAGAGCGGCACTGGCAAGCTCCTTCGCCTAGTGTTTGAGGGTGTGTACCATTAACATGGGCACAGCAGAACAAAACAGGGTTAGCAGGCAATAACTTGGCCTGATACCCCATCAAATGCGGTCACCGGGCCATCCTTACTGGTGCCTCTCTTTGAAGGCTGGGTTGGCGAGCTCTTCTACCATAGACATTCTACCATGGCATGGGTGTTACACCATTAACAAATAACGAGGATCATGCAGCATCATACAAATGAAGTGGCAAACGGCACACCATAATGGTCATGCAGCGCGACCTTGCAGCATCATACAGATAAAATGGCGAACGGCACACAAACTAAATGGCAAACGGCATACAAATAAAATGGCAAACGGCACACCATAATGGTCATGCAGCGCGAGTATGCAGCATCATACAAATAGAAACCAGATGCTCACCAGTGTCTTCTCTTGAGAGCAGGGTTGGCGAGCTCCTCCACCATAGGCATGATTTGCTTGAAGTCGTCGATGCAGTCCTTGAAGCGCGCGACCACTGGGTCGTCAGGGTTCTTCTTGCCCTGCACACGTAACACAGCACCACAATTGTTTGACCAGATTGCCCTGCGTGCCTCTTTTGGAGGTCAGTGGTTGTAATATGCTAGATTGCCACTGGACTCTTGCATGACTGCATCATGTGCTGAACGCATGGTTTTTGGTTGGTTGAGCGCATGGCGGTCGGTTGAACGCGTGGCTGCGGATCTGACAAATCCAAGGCTCAGTGCTCAACCTTCTATCTTACTGTTGGCAATAGGGGAATTTTGGATTGCTTTTGTGTCCTGATTTCAGATTCTGCAGTGTGCTGAAAGCCCCGTCATATTGCTAGCTTACAGGTAGAACCATTCAACAAGCATATACACATTTTCAATTTGAATCCCAGTGTGCTTAAAGTCTCTTCATGATATAATTTGCAGCGCAAGTTTTCATAAGAACTTTGGTAGATTATGATATGAACATCACGCGCACACACACGCGCGCACACACCCACACACACCCACCCCCACACACACACACACCCACCCACACACACACACACACACACACACACACACACAAGCTTTCACCCCATTTTACACTGGGTGCTGCAAAGCTTTCCATGGTGTAAACTTGCAGTGCAAGTTATAAATTTCATTCTGGCAATGGAATGCGTCAGCGAACAGTACATACCCTCACTATAATTCCCGCAGTATGCTGCAGGTGTCACCATGGTGTAGACCGTAGTGCGAGTCCTAATCTTTACTTTGGCAATGGAACACATCAGCGAACATCATAACTTTCACCCAATTTCACGCTGCAAATATCACCCTGGTGTAGGTCCGCGGTGCAGGTCTTAAATTCATTCTGGCAATGGAACACATCAGCGAAAATCAGATCTTTTCACCCAATTTCACGCTGCAAATCTCACCATGGTGTAGGCGCGCAGCGCGTAGTCCTCCATTTCTGACCTGACTTTGTCAATAGACAGCTCCACATTGTTATCCTGTGTGCAGGAATTGGGAGCAGTTATGTGAATTGCATGGTTTATCTTTGAAAGCCTTTGCACTTACAAGTCGTATGTCCCAACCTTCGTTGGTGAGGAAAATGGCTTCACAAGCAGCCTGTTTCCTTGGCCTTGGTAACAAATCCTTTAAACCAAGCTAGCTTACATGACAGGTTGTCATAGACAGGCACACTTTTCCTGAATATCGGAAGCGGCCTTGTGCATGGAAAGCGGCAAGCGCACGCACAGGCACACACAGACACAAACAAACATATACACACACGTACACACACAAGTGCATACCTCGTCCAGGATGGGGCCTTCCGTCCACTCCTGGCTCTTCTCCATGAAATCATTAAGGGAGTTCCAAAGCTGCAATCAATTGGGAGATCTCAGCAATCAACACATGTGGTGGAGGAAGTACCCACAAAGCATCATAAGCCTGCATGATAGGCTGCCTTATGAACAGAGGCTTTCTGATGCTCGCAGGTTTATAGTGAGAGGTTTTTTAGGACACCCATGCCAACGCTAAATAATAGGGTTGGCCAGAGCCATAATATATTATAAAAAGAACATGATGATTATACAGGGTCATTCCAAAATGTATAGGCTCATTTATGGTGCATACATTTAAACGCACGGTTCTGGCTGAGGCAACACAGATGGGTTGGCAAAACGGCAAGTAAGGTGCAAAGAAAGTAAAGGCATCCTGTCTGGGTAGGCTGCATGCTTTCCCCTATCTCTTCATTCTTTAAGAGTGTCAGAAGGAGCAAAGAAGGCTCAATGGACGTCCGTTGCAGATAGCATGTGCTGCAGTGCGCACTCTGTGCAGATGCCGTGCTACGTTGCGCTTTTTAAACACAGTGTTGCAGTGTGGGTGCAGCTCATGCATATGCACACGCAACCCCCCCTACACACACACATGTACAAGCACACATGCACACAAACGCATACACACGCACGCGTCCCCACTTATGTGCACGCACGCACACACTCACACACTGCAAGCGAACGGGCTCTGTGTGTACGCTGCCATTTTCTTATATTGCGTGTGCGCTGTCATTTTCTAGTATTGCACATGGGTCAGTGCAAAAGGTACGGTAAGGTTCAAACATCCATGTAGCACATTTAAACCTTGTTACTGAAAGCAGAGTGAACAACCTGGGCAAGTCTCAGCCATCATCTACAGGCAATTATGTAATGAACAAACCAATTTTTATCAAGCTGACTTATGTTATGAGTTATGAACAAGCTATATCTTTAACGAGCTGACTTACGCTGAAGCGTGCATCCGTTTCTGCCTCTGTCTGGGTAGCAACCTCAAAGCTGTCCTCTTCAAGCTCAAACAAGCGTTGGTACTCACGGAACGTGTCACACGCAGCCCTGTGAGTGGTGTGTGTGTTAGTGTGTGTGCGAGTGTGTGTGTTAGTGTGTGTGTGTGTGAGTGTGTGTGAGTGTGGGTGTGTGTATGAGTGTGTGTGATTAAGTCTGGGTGGGTGGGTGTGTGAGTGTGTGTGTGTGAGTGTGTGTGAGTGTGTGTGTGTGTGGGTACATACGTGTGTATGTGTGCGACTGGGTGGGTGTGTGTGGGTGTATATCGATATGAATGCCATACAAACTGGCCTAACTTACTGCTTACAGCTTGGAACAGTTCAACAGCAGATTGTTCACTCCATGAGATTGTAAGCTACAAAGGGCATCCAGTTTGACTTTGAATGAATGAAAGAATAATTACAACAGCAATCACGCGCGCGTGTATGCGTACAAAATTAAATACAGAAAGACACAAACTCAGAATGAGACACACAGACACACACACATACGGGCACACTGTAGGAATGTGAATCACTTACTTATGACCATACGCACAAGAACACATGTAGGCAATGGAATACGAGGAGACATAGACTCAGAGAGAGAGAGAGAGAGAGAGAGAGAGAGAGAGAGAGAGAGAGAGAGAGAGAGAGAGAGAGAGAGAGAGAGAGAGAGAAAGAGAGACACAAACAGACACAGTCACACACAGTAACACACAGTCACACACGCGTACGCTGTGTAGTACTTACTTAAGATCATGTACGTGATGCAGTAGCTGATCCAGCTCTGCTGCTGTGACCTCTGGGTCTGCGTCCGGGTTGATGTTGTCACCTGTGAGAGATTGACAAACACACTTTAGGGTTAGCTAAGTTTGTACATGTGCACCGCATGTCATATGTCCATACATGTGGGGAGATCCCTTCCTATAATAAATAATGCACGATATACGTGCACCGTGAACGGCTGTTAACCTGGGGAATTTCCTGCCAAAAATATCGTGTGCACCCAAAATACTGCATGGTATTAATGCACCATGTGCAATCATATGTGCAATCATATGCCTGGAGAATTCCCTGCTGCCGTTACCATGTACGCCAAGACTACTGTATGCTATATGTGCGATCATATGTCCAAGGATTTCCCTGGTGAGTGCACCATGTACGCCAAGACTACTGTATGCTATATGTGCGATCATATGTCCAAGGATTTCCCTGGTGAGTGCACCATGTACGCCAAGAATACTGTGTGCTGTATGTGCGACCATATGTCCAAGGATTTCCCTGGTGCCGTTACCATGTACGCCAAGAATACTGTATGCTATATGTGCGACCATATGTCCAAGGATTTCCCTGGTGCCGTTACCATGTACGCCAAGAATAATGTATGCTGTATGTGCAACCATATGTCTAAGCATTTCCCTGGTGAGTGCACCATGTACGCCAAAAATACTGTATGCTGTATGTGCGACCATATGTCCAAGCATTTCCCTGGTGCCGTTACCATGTACGCCAAGAATAATGTATGCTTTATGTGCGACTATATGTCGACGTGTGCACAGCCTTGTAATACCCTGGTCAATCCTACAAAACATGGCCACATGTGCTGATATTGAAAGAAACAATTGTGGTTTGAACTTGTTGTTGTACAGCTACACGGCACACACACTTGTTGTAGTAGTGCACAAACTTGTTGTAGTAGTACGCAAACTTGTAACTACATGGCACACACGCTGTTGTAGTAGTACACACACTTGTAACTTGATGGCACACACTTGTTGTAGTAGTACACAAACTTGTAACTTGATGGCACACACCCTGTTGTAGTGCACACACTTGTAGTAGTATGCACACTTGTAACTTGATGGCACACACCCTGTTGTAGTACACACACTTGTTGTAGTAGTACACAAACTTGTTGTAGTAGTAGTACAGCTAAACATGGCACACCATAGCACGGAAACTTGTGCTGTCATGATGCAATGATTTTAGGGTTTAGGGTTTAGGGTTTAGGGTTTAGGGTTTAGGGTGCTGTCATGATGCAATGACTTGTCTTTGGTTGCAAACGTTAGTTGCACCAAGTAGTGTAGGTGCAAGCCTTATTTGCACCAAGTACTGTAGTTGCAAGCTTTAGTTGCACCAAGTAGTGTAACTGTAGTTGCAATCTATATGTGCAACAAACCAGCAAGTCTCAGATGCTGCCTCAACTGTTGTGTGTGATCATCTCCCAGTTGGTGCACAGCACCCTGACACACCCAGCAAACAATCACATGCATACCTTTCTTTTCTCTCTCTCTCTCTCTTTCTCTCTATCTCTCTCTCTCTCTCTCTCTCTCTGTCTCTCTCTCTCTCTCTCTCTCTCTCTCTCTCTCTCTCTCTCTCTCTCTCTCTCTCTCTCTCTCTGTCTCTCTCTCTCTCTCTCTCTCTCTCTCTCTCTCTGTCTCTCTCTCTCTCTCTCTCTGTCTCTCTCTCTCTCTCTCTCTCTCTCTCTCTCTCTAACACACACACAAACGCACACACACATACACAGCATACACATGTATACATAACGCGCCTTAGTATAAAGATCACTCCTTCAAAATATCCAACCATTCCATCAACATAACTGCCACCCACAGTATCGTGGTACACCAAAAATGTGTTGCCACGTCAAACCTGTCTTATCAGAATTATTTGCCACAGGCCGCAAAGCATACCTTGATACAGAGATGCTGTGATATCAGTGAGCTCTTGTGAGATGGAAGCAATGTTGCCCTGCAGGGCCTCAATCTGGTGGTTCTTGTTGTCGGCAATGAACTCCTGTAGCAAAGTATTGAGTGTTGCAGCAGATTTGATCTGACGGTTCTTTTGTTGTCGGCAATGAACTCCTGTAGCAAAGAATTGAGTGTTGCAGCACATCTGATCTGACGATTCTTTTGTTGTCGGCAATGAACTCCTGTAGCGAAGTATTGAGTGTTGCAGCAGATCTGATCTGACGGTTATTTTGTTGTCGGCAATGAACTCCTGTAGCAAAGAATTGAGTGTTGCAGCAGATCTGATCTGACGGTTCTTTTGCTGTCGGCAATGAACTCCTGTAGCAAAGAATTGAGTGTTGCAGCAGATCTGATCTGACGGTTCTTTTGCTGTCGGCAATGAACTCCTGTAGCCACGTAATAAGTGTTGCAGCAGATCTGATCTGAAATTAGTTTTTGTCGGCAATGAAACCCTGTAGCAAAGTATTAAGGGTTGCAGCGGATCTGATCTGACGGTTTTTTTGTTGTTGGGGATGAACTATTGTAGCAAAGCATAGAACGTTGCAGCAAATTGAGCACACCCTGGAGGACAGTTAACTCAATGCAAGCAGCATAGCTCCTCCTTTAAGCGAAAGTTGGGGCATTCATATACATATGCATCAAATACCTATACGCATTCACACGTGCACACAGGCACACATGCACACACACCAGCACACACACACACACACACACATGCTCACACACAATGTGCTACCCACACACCTTGCCGTTTGTAAGCACATACGTTCTCACACTCATGCACACACATACACACACAAACGTGCTACCCACTCACCTTGCCGTTCGTAAGCTCGTACATGAACTGCACAGCGCTCTCTTTGCAGTCATCGTGCTTGACTTGGTCCTGCGTGGCCACCTGAAACAAAAGCGCACATACCAACAATGTCTCAATAAGTGTGTGTACGTGTGTGTGTGTGTGTGTGTGTGTGTGTGTGTGATGTGCGTGCGCACGTGACCACCTGAAACAAAAGCGCACATACCAACGATGTCTCAGTAAGTGTGTGTGCGTGCATTTGTGTGTGCGTGTGATGTGCGTGCGCACGTGGCTACATGAGAGAATTGTGCACATTTCAAAAAATGTCTCGGTACGTGTATGTGTGTGTGTGTGCGCGTGTGTGTGTGATGTGCGTGCGCACGTGGCTACATGAGAGAATTGTGCACTCCAAAAAATGTCTCGGTACGTGTGTGTGTGTGTGTGCGCGTGTGTGTGTGATGTGCGTGCGCACGTGGCTACATGAGAGAATTGTGCACACTCCAAAAAATGTCTGGGTACGTGTGTGTGTGTGTGTGTGCGCGCGTGGCTACATGAGAGGATTGCGCACATTCCAATAATGTCTCAGTACGTGTGTGCGTGTGTGTGCGTGGCTACCTGAAAGAAATGCACACATTCCAAACAATGTCTCAGTACGTGTGCATGTGTTTGTGTGTACGTGTGTGTGCCTGTTTGATTGTGCTGCTTTAAACACTCCATCAGGCATGTCAGCTTGGTCACAAGAGTGCAGAATAGCTGCAGCAGGCGCTTCAGCACACTAGCTTAAGCCTTTTGCCTGACTGACAAAAAATGCTGCAAGATAATTAAATTTGTGGATGCACCTCTTGCATTTTACCGTAAGGATGAAAATCATTCAGTATCAAGCAAATAATAGAGAGGAAAAATAGATGAGAGCAGACGAATAGCTGCTTCAAGATAACGCGACTTCAGCACACATTACATTCGTGCCAGACGTAGCAGACCTGCACTTCTTTGGAATTTTTGCTGCCCACGACACATGAATTAATACATGCACACACATGCCTTAAGACACATACACACAAACAGTTAGGTACAAACATCAACACACATACCTTTTGCTCGTACGCGGCCAGCATGTCGTACATGCCTTGAAGACACATACACACAAACAATTAGGTACAAACATAAACATAAACACACATACCTTTTGCTCGTACGCGGCCAGCATGTCGTACATGCCTTAAAGACACATACACACAAACAATTAGGTACAAACATAAACATAAACACACATACCTTTTTGCTCGTACGCGGCCAGCATGTCGTACATGCCTTAAAGACACATACACACAAACAATTAGGTACAACATAAACACACATACCTCTTGCTCGTACGCGGCCAGCATGTCGTACATGCCTTAAAGACGCATACACTCAAACAATTAGGTACAAACATAAACATAAACACACATACCTCTTGCTCGTACGCGGCCAGCATGTCGTACATGCCTTAAAGACGCATACACACAAACAATTAGGTACAAACATGAACACACATACCTTTTGCTCGTACGCGGCCAGCATGTCATACATGTCATCAACATTGGACGCGGCGGCCAGCACCTTCTTCTTTTCGTCCACCTGCTTCTGGTGCATGACCTGCGGAGAGAAATTAAGATATCCTTGGACCAAGTACGTGCTTGACAAGGCTTCGACAAAACAACAGTGCCATTGTACAGGATCGCATGTAACAGTTACACTTTCAATGTCCTAGAGCTGGTCTGACCTGCCACTGTCACAGCTTAAACAGTTTCTACATACCGTAATCTGTTTGTGAGTTCAACCACCAACAATCCTCACAATCATTGCACTTGATGATTTGATCATTGCATATACAAAGTGTCTTGCACACATACCTGGTAGGTCATGAACTCGTCACACATACTAAAATCTCTGTACAAACTACGATCTCTTGCACACATACCTGGTAGGTCATGAACTCGTCCAGTGCTGTGGGACGCTGCTTGAGCATAGCCAAACGCCTCTTAACATCTTCAAGCACCTGAGGAAGCAAATGACAAGGTATGAGCACACACACTTTTTTGACCCGTCCATGCAAAGGGATCGTTACTGCAAAAGGATGTTGGCAGGGGGAAAATTGCTGAGTTTACACACAGGTGCAAGCGCGCAGGGAATGAGATTCTGACAAAGACACACACTTGCACACTCATACACATGCACACACACATACACACACATGCAAGCAGACACACACACACACGCATCTCCCACCTCCAAACATGTGTCCTTACTCATATCCATGAGCAGGGACTTGATCTTGTCCAGGGTGTTGATGGTGATGGGCATGAGGTCGTTGCGCAGTGACTTGGAGTCAATGTACAGACAGCCCGTCTGACAAGGGAAGGCAGGAGGGGTGTAAGTGAAAAATTGGAGTCAATGTACAGACAGCCCGTCTGACAAGGGAAGGCAGGAGGGGTGTAAGTGAAAACTTGAAGTCAATGTACAGACAGCCCGTCTGACAAGGGAAGGCAGGAAGGGTGTAAGTGGAAAGGGTCATGATGGATGAGTACTCGGCACACGAGTGCTTCATTGACTGTAAGTATTCGTTGTTATGTACTTGATTAACTGTATGTGAAAAGGGTCACAAAAAAATTCAGTACACGAGTGCTTCATTGACTGTAAGTATTTGCAGAATGAAGTATTTGCTGACTGAAGTAGTGATGAGTACTTGAAAGATGAGTACTTGATTGATTGTTAGCGGAAAGGGTCATGATGGATGAGAACATCGGACGTTCCTGATGGATGCGATCTTCGGACATTCTGATGGATGAGAACATCTGGCACTTCTGACCTTGGTTGAAGTGCGATTAATATACTTAGTAGGTCAGCATGCAAAGGCGGCCCAAAAATATGATAGCAGGGGTGAATTTGAATGTGGGTTTCTGGGTTTGTAGGTGGAACTTGACACCAGATCAATGGACATGACGAAAAGTTGGAGGGAAGAGTGCGATATAAGATGCAATGAAAAAATTAATTGACCGAACAAGCAGCCATTACGATAGGAAAATCAACCATGCATTGCACGGTGACTTGCAATAAGGGTAACATGTACCTACAATGTGTATAACGTATATAAGCATTTCTTACAGTAACAAGCGAAGTGAGCATAGCATGCATATTGGCAAATAATGCTCGCTCGCAGACCTACGTGAGCGCACAAATAGCCCTACACACAGTGCATAACATCCAATCAACCCAGCTCATGCGTGCGTATGGAGCGCCACATCAGATTTGGTGCGCGTGCATTTGATCATAAAACACAGTACGCAAGTGACGGTACTGACAGTGATGAGCTTGACAAGGATCATCTACATTCTACATTACGCACCACATGCAAGGCCTTCACGCATGCACCTCATGCGTGCGTTTGAGCAAGACATGACCAGCTATTGTTGCATGCATTGACATAAGCGAACCAAACACGCACCACGTGTGAGATCTTCATGCGCTCCACAAGTGAGATTACTTTCATTTGCATGCATACATTTTGTGAGATTTGCATTCATTCGCACCACGTGTGAGATCTTCATGCGCTCCAGCTCGCTACGCCATTCACGCTGCTTGTACATGTCACGCCGTATTTCACGCAGCGCCTTGGGCTGTGTGTATTTGAAAAAGGTAAATAAAACACTGCTTGTACATGTCACACCGTATTTTGCGCAGCGCCTTGGGCTGTTTGTGTTCAACAAAAGTAAATAAAACACTGCTTGTACATGTCACACCGTATTTTGCGCAGCGCCTTGGGCTGTTTGTGTTCAACAAAAGTAAATAAAACACTGCTTGTACATGTCACACCGTATTTTGCGCAGCGCCTTGGGCTGTGTGTGTTCGACAAAAGTAAAAAAAACACTGCTTGTACATGTCACACCGTATTTTGCGCAGCGCCTTGGGCTGTTTGTGTTCAACAAAAGTAAATAAAACACTGCTTGTACATGTCACACCGTATTTTGCGCAGCGCCTTGGGCTGTGTGTGTTCGACAAAAGTAAATAAAACACTGCTTGTACATGTCACACCGTATTTTGCGCAGCGCCTTGGGCTGTGTGTGTTCGACAAAGGAAGTAAAAGAACTACGAGTTACAGCGCACGTCTACACTGACAAGCAACAGCGTGCATTGATTAACAAGTGAGGTGCGTGTGATGTCCATGCTTATGATGAATATTGATGAAGTGAGATGCTCGTGATGTACCATGCTTGTGATGTACTTGGATGAAGTGAGATGCTTGTGGTGTACATTTATAGAGTGTAATGCTTGAGATGTACAATGATAGAGTGTGATACTCGTGATGTGCCATGCTAATGATGTTCATTGATGAAGTCAGATGCTCATGATGTACATTGATAGAGTGTGATGCTTGTGATGTGCCATGCTTATGATGTTCATTGATGAAGTGAGATGCTCATGATGTACGATGATAGAGTGTGATGCTCGTGATGTGCCATGCTTATGATGTTCATTGATGAAGTCAGATGCTCATGATGTACATTAATAGAGTGTGATGCTCATGATGTACCACGTGCAGCAGCTTCTTACATCATCCTGAGGTGGCTGCATTTTATAGAATGTCGCTGGGGAAAAAGCTGGGCCCTAACAGAGTAAACCCTTCCTACGCATGCAAATGTTCACCACCATCTTCATAATACTCATGTCCAACTCTGCATCATCCAACGCAGCACTTCACACACAGCGTCCTGGACCACAGTGAATTAAAACATCTTGTACATGCGACAGAGAACTTAAAAACCTTTGGGCAGTCGGGTTGGTCTTTACTAACGAGCACTAGCCGTCACACGTTTTGACTGATGGCTTACTCAATACAGGCGACAGAGAAGCAGTCCGAAGGCATGTTCACGACCACCATATCATTCATGAACAATGGTAGGAAAGGCTGCTACCGTATGTCCTGCCACATTTTACGCAGCTGTCTGTTTTAGGGAAAGAGCTTTCTGAACATAGTTGTGGTGTACGGCGATTTACGCAGACACTGGTCAGCCCTAGGGCATTACCTTGGAAGTGTATTCTTCGAAGCTCCAGGAATGCCCAAAATTATAGACCTTGCGATAGTCTTCAAACATCTGGGGGGAGGAAAGCGTAATAGGAGGTTGTAGGCCAGCATGTGACATTTGTGTTGTATGACAGAAGTGGCGTTAGCTATCACATTTTCAAAGTGCGACGTGTGTTGTTTTGTAACAAAGCGGTGCAAAGGAATTTGCGGTTTGCAACTGATGCCCTCATGGATGATGAATAATTGAGGTCCACGGTCTTCATTTGCCTAGCAGCGGCACACTGCACACATGATGATCACCAAAACATAACATTTGAAACGCTCAATCACGTTCTGTCTTGGGCACATGCTCTCTGTGGCTCTGTGGATGATTGTTGACATAGTGCTCAATAGCATGATGTGGATTGTTGACGCAGCGCGACATAGCTTTCAAACTCTTTGGATCCGCTGCAGGGGTCGCAGCGCTCAAACATATCTCAATGGCATGTTGCTGGCATTGAGACATGCTAGCATTGACATTGAATATGCTAGCTATGTCATGAGCTGCATGGCTCATGACATAGCTCAATAGCATGTTGTGGATTGTTGACATAGTGCTCAATAGCTTTCAAACTCTTTGGATCCGCTGCAGGGGTCACAGCGCCTATTATGCAGGTTGCGCTCATGACGGCATACCTACCAGGTTAGGTGTGCCGTTCAGGCAGGATGCCGCGCAGCTCCAGCATCAACGAAACCACAAAGACATCTAGCAAGCCCTGACAGCACCTCCTGGCGTTTTCAATAGGTCCTCGTTCCACATCACAAGGTCACAAAATACCTGGCACTCCTATTGTTGAAGTGTATATCGGAGGTCTTAAACACCATTGGCATGCCAACGCGTGTGTACTCCACGCACACACAAACACACTTGTACACACCACACACACTCACACACACACACACACACACACACACACACACACACACACACCTTGACATACTCCTGAGCTTCCTGGTAGTCTTCCGCAATGGTGGTATTTACATGCCTCCTCAAGGCCTGCGATCGCCATCCACAATCAAATCGATTGAATAAAATAATAGAAGTGGCTTGGAGTACAATTACAGTGTGCAGTACTGTCGGCCCAGTGGCTTACCCAGTTACACAGCCACACACGATAGATGAAGCAGGGAGTTCCCCATGTATTTGGCCATGCGTATTTGGCCATGGGTATTTGGCCATGCGTATTTGGCCATGCGTGATGCATTACCACAGCCCTGGGCAAGCCTGTAAAAGGGCTGGCATTTTGTGATCTCTCACAGGGTAATGTCCGCGCTTTGTTGTCACTTATGCACCGGTAGTTAAAACTGTTTTGGGGATGGACCTCGTAGCGCTGTGTGCGTGTGTTACACAATACTGGTTTTGACAGAAAAAATAGGCATCACACTACTAGCATGCAAGTTACATTGCAGGCAACAATTGTTGTCACATGTGTAAGCAAGGTTTTCTAAGGGTGGACCTCGTAGCGCTTTGTGCGTGTGTTACACAATACTGGTTTTGACAGAAATAAAAGGCATCACACTACTAGCATGCAAGTTACATTGCAGGCAATAATTGTTGTCACATATGTAACCAAGGTTTTCTAAGGGTGGACCTCGAAGCGCTTTGTGCGTGTGTTACACAATATGTTTTGGATGATTAATGTCATACTTGCATGCAAGCTACATTTCATACAAAGCCCGCTTAATTTCGCTGCTTGCCACATGTACAGAGATGAAAAATTCAATCAGGCGAACATGTTGTTAGCTGCTGGTAATTTGTATGAGCAACAAGCAGAGGATCTTACAGCTAATTTGGGCTACTTTTGTTTTTCTGGTCGTACTAGGTATCAAGTGAATGCTGCTGGGGGATATTCACAGCATGAGTGCCAGCGCTCAGAAGATGCAAACACACACACACACAAACTCACATACATCCAAACATCCAAACATACTCACATACATCAAGAAACCCACGTGTATACATACACACACATACAGACACACACACACACCTGGAACTTTGCAGTGGCCCGAATGATGGAGGGTGGGTTCAGGCCGGAGGGCTTGCCCTCAAAGTAGGGTGCAAACGCGCGCATGAACACAATGCGTGGAGCTTGCTGTGCGGCGCTGATGATTCCTTCCAAAGCCGCGTTCAGCTCATCCAATATGGCATCGCTGTCAGGAGTGAAGCAGATGCCTGAGAGATAGGGCAGGTCATGTGGAAAGGTAGCCTTACTTGTCGCACTCCGTTTTCCGAAAGTTGTGGTTGCAAGAGTACCACCCATGTTGTGAAAAAGGTGATGCGGATTTTCGGTTGTGCACTTGCATGTGGTGTGTATGTATGTGTGGTATGTGTAGTATATATGTATGTGGTATATATGTAGGAAACTGACCAATTCTATGTATGAGCTCCATTGCATAGAAGCGGCTCAGGGTCTGGTAGAAAGCTTCACAAACACACACATACATGCAGCAGCACACTTTTCCATCACAGAGGACGCAGGCTTTGTGCATGAGCAGCTGTCCAGGGTACAGGAGGGCGATGGCTGCAACGTTGTGTGCACAAAAAGAAGGAAAGCGAAGGAATCACAGCAAAAGGTTGGCATTTTTCACAGCAGCATTTGAGCCAAGGCACACAACTAAGGCGGACGACAAAGGCGCACAACGATAGCAGACAACAGTAGATAACAGCCACTTTCATGCTGCATACGCCAAGAAAATAGACACAGAAGATTTTGATCACATGCATGCTGCGTATACCGATAATAAAAGACAACAGAAGACTGCAAGCACATGCATGCTGCGTATACTGATAATAAAAGACAACAGTAGATTTTAATCAGATGCACGTGCGTAAGCCAACAAAAAAGACAACAGTATACTTTGATCACATGCGTGTGTGTACGCCAACAATAAGAGACAACAGAAGACTTTGATCACATGCATGCTGTTAAAAAAGACGACAGAAGACTCCGAGCACATGCATACTGCTGCAGCACACGCCGATAATAAAAGACAACAGAAGACTTTGATCACATGCATGCTGTTAAAAAAGACGACAGAAGACTTTGAGCGCATGCATACTGCTGCAGCACACGCCGAAAATAAAAGACAACAGAAGACTTTGAGCACATGCATGCTGCGTACACCAACAAGAAAAGACAACAGAAGACTTGGAGCACGTGCATGCTGTGTACGCCAGCTGGTAGTAGGTTATCCATTCCAAAATGTCTCCACTGTCCCTGACCAGTGAATGAATTGATTCCTATGAAAAGTCACCAGTATACATGCACAGCAGTGTGAAGAGCTAAACGCTCCATCTCACAGCAGCCCCTCCTACCATTTTCCATGAACGATATGGTGGTGGTGAAAACGCCTTTGGACTGCTTCTCTGCCTCGGACTTGGGCCTGATTAGCGAGGACAGCATTTCCTCAACGCTCTGGATCACGCACTCTATCATGCCTGCACGAGTCACAGCATTGGTTAAGGAATGTGTTTTGTTAGAGGACAGCACTTCCTCCACGCTCTGGATCACACACTCTATCATGCCTGCATGAGTCATGGCATTGATTAAGGAATGTGTTTTGTTAGAGGACAGCACTTCCTCAACGCTCTATATCACACACTCTATCGTGCCTGCACAAGTCATGGCATTGGGTAAGGAGCCTGTTTTATGACTCTGATAGTGGGAAACACGCAATGCTTTCATGTGTGTCAGCGCTCTGATTCAATGGAACAAACACACCAACACACTTAAGCAGGGTAAGCAAGTCCTTTAACAGGTTTCTATGCCTGCACGTGCAGTTTGCTCGGAAATGTGTGGAATGAGCAATCTAAATTAATTGGCACTCAGGCTCTTGCATTGTTTCTGCCATCAAGGGTGTATTGGGGCAATTCATAGACTCAAAGGTTGACCGGACACGCGCTCCAATAAGAGGCCTTGAATTTAGCTCGAGTTCAAATTCCTTTGTTCACTCTCAGTTTCTTGCAATGTGTAGGGAGGCACATCAGAAGTCACGTCAGCTGCAAACTGTAAAACCAAGCAGACCCCACCTCACAAAGGCAAAAACGCAACACACACACAACGCACACTCACACAAACACACCCACACCCACACCCACACCCACACACACACACACACACACACACACACATACACACATACAACGCACACTCTCACAAAAACACACACACACAAAAACACACACCCACAGACAAACATGCACACACACACGCACCACGGACACACGCACCACGGACACACGCACCACACACACACACATACACACACACAGTTTACCTTCAACAAAGAGGTAGTCTGCCAGCCGTATGAACCGGTTCAGCATTGTCAGCTCCGTCATGACTCGTGCAAAGTTGCGTGCACGTTCAAGCTTCTCGTGCCTGACTGCAAGCATGGAGCGTGCGCGCCCTGCAGCTCTGCCTTGCACCAGCTCCACCCCGTTGGTGTCATCAAGCTCAGCCTGATGTGTGTGTGTGTGTGTGTGCGTGTATGTGCACGTGTGTGTGTGCGTGTGTGTGCAGATATGAGTTTGTTTATGTGCGCGTGTGTTCGCGTGTGTGTGTACGTGCGTTTGTGCATGTGTGTATGTATGGAGGGGGGGACGGGGGAGGGGAGCGCACTCGCCAATTGGCACGTGCACGAGTGTGCACGTTTGGAATCAGGAAGGAAGTATGCATTCTGCTCATATCTTTTCTATTGAAGTCATGAACGTATGCTTGACAGTTGGTGTGTGTGCATGATTAGGAGCAATAATGTTTTGAAGCCTCGCACATACGTACTCCACAGCTTGGATGAATAAGCGATCCTTTACACGCGCTTGAAGTAAATGCATACAAACTCAATACACACCAGGTCTTGCAAGCTCTTGCAACACAGCTGCGCCAAACTTTGCACCTGCCAGCAAACTTTAGCTAACACCAACCTACCTACCTACCTACCTACCTACCTACCTACCTACCTACCTACCTACC